>Ga0209347_1000072_pt1 | contig 287830 bp, 265 predicted proteins | sample AutmiccommuBRH23_FD_187382 | JGI IMG/M metagenome (GOLD analysis project Ga0209347, IMG submission 187382) | Deep subsurface microbial communities from Mt. Terri, Switzerland - Autotrophic microbial communities BRH/23 (SPAdes) (version 2) | ecosystem: Environmental > Aquatic > Deep subsurface... | reverse complement strand
AGGGGCTCAGCCGCCGAGCCGGACGCCGCGAGTTCCGTCCCGTCCGCTGGGTGGGCACGGGCCTTGACGGTCTGCCGGTTCTCAAGCCCGGTCCGGCGGAGTTCTCGGCCCGGGTGGCCGAACTGGCGCGCGCCGACGGGCTGGCCGACATCCCGGCCGAGATCGACAGCCTTGCGGCCGGCGATCTCGTGGAGTTTCTCCCTTTCGGCTGAGCATCCGCTCGCCGTCCTCCGACGACCCCGGCGACGCTACGTCCCCGGGCTGGCCGGCCGCCTGTCAGGCCGCGACCAGCGTGACGCCGGTCACCTCGGCGTCACTGACCAAGGTCGCCGTGAAATCCCGAGCGGCCTTCGCCCAGGCGACTTTTTCCAGCATGTCGCGGATGCGCGGCGCCACGGCCTCGAATGGCAGAACCGCCCCTTCGGCGCGCGCATCCAGCCGGATGATGTGCAGCCCGTAACGCGATGCCACCGGTTCCGGCGCGATCGCGCCTTCGTCGAGCACGTCGAGCGCCGCCTCGAACTCGGGCACGGTGTCACCGCTGATCAGCTGTCCCAGCCTTCCACCGGCATCGCGCGAGGAACAGGCACTGTGCTCGCGGGCGAGACGGTCAAACGCGCGCGGATCCCGCCGCACCTCGGTCAGCACCGCAGCCGCTTCGATCCGGGCCCTGGCCAAGGCCGCCGCGTCGCCCGGTCTGACCGGGAAGAGGATGTGCGCCGCCTCATAGAGCGTCGGCGCGCGCCAGCGTTCCGGCGAGGCGTCATAGGCGGCACGCAGATCGGCTTGCGCAGGCGCGACCGGATCGACGGCCGCGTCCAGCACCTGCCGGATCAGGGCCTCGTCGTCGGTCTCCACCCGGCCCTCGGCCACCTCCTGCGGGTCGGGGGCAAGCCCGCGTCGCCGTGCCTCCTGCAGCAAGAGCGCGCGGATCGCCAAGGCCCGCGCGGCGGCGGTCCAGGCCAGTCCGGGCTTCGATTTGGGCGTCGGATGATTCTGCGCCTCGGACGCGATCACCTTGGTCGGAATCGTCTCGCCGTTTACGACCACTTCGCTGAAGAGAGATGTCATGATGCACGCTCCGCCGGAGAATTGACGACCCGCTTTCTGGTCCGCACGATCTGATAGCCGGGTCTCCAGAGATACCGGACCGGGGCCGACAGCATGTGCACGAGCCGCGTGAACGGGAACAGCAGGAAGATCGTCAGGCCGAGCACGATATGCAGCTTGAAGATCAGGCTGCTGTCGGCGATTAGGTCGGCGGCGCCCGCGCGGAAGGTGAAGATGCCCTGCGCCCAGGCCATGAACCGGGTCATCTCCTCGCCGTCGAGATGCTGGAGCGAGACGAATATGGTGGCGACCCCCAACACCAGCTGCACCATCAGCAACACTAGAATACCGGTGTCGGCAAAGGTCGAGCTGGCGCGGATGCGCGGGTCGTTCAGCCGCCGCATCAGAAGGATCGTCCCGCCTACCAAGGCCATGATTCCGGCGATGCCGCCGAAGATGATCGCCAGCAACTGTTTGGCGCCGTGGCTGACGCCGAGCGTGTCGAAGATCCAGATCGGGGTCAGAAGACCCACGAAATGGCCCGCGAAGATGACCAGAACGCCGACATGGAACAGTACGGAACCGATGATGAACTGGTGCCGTCGCAGCAGCTGCGAGGACGAGGATTTCCAGGTGAACGGGTCACGCTCGTAACGGACCACTGATCCGATCAGCAGGACCGACAGTGCGATGTAGGGGTAAATGCCAAACAGGAAGTTGTTCATTCCGGCCTCCGTCAGTTGCCTGCCCCGGCTCGCGCCGGGTTGAGGGGGTTGTCCATCGCGGCCAGAATGTCGCGCGATACGGGGCAGCCCGCGTTGGGATCGGGCGCGAAGGTGACCTGCGCCTCTTCCCATACCGCGTCGAGCGCCGCCAGATCCTCGGGGTCGTCGTCCTTTTGCGACAAGAGCGCCGCCGCGACTCCGGTGTCGGCCCCTGCCTGGCCCATATCGGCCAGCGCGACCAATATCGCTGCATAGGGCGTCTCGCGCCGGGTCAGCCGTTCGGCGAGCGCCACCAGGATCGGTCCGGCGTCGGCCAGGATCTCACGCGCCTCCGCCAGGAGCCGGGTCGAGAGAAATTCCAGCAGCACCGGCAGGTGATCCGGCAGTTCCGGCCCGACCAGGTCGAAGCCCCCTGCCCGGTAGGTTTCCAGGAGATCCACCATCGCGCCGCCGCGATCGCGGCTTTCCCCGTGGACATGCTCGAACAGGTTGAGCGACAGGGTCCGCGAGCGGTCGAACAGCAGGACATAGGCCTCCTGCAATTCAATGATGTCGCCCTCGGCGAGACGCTGTAGCAGGGGTTGCAGCGCCTCGATCAGAGGCGGCGGCAGCACCGCCTCCTCGGCCAGGACGGCGCGGATGTCCGGGATCGCCGCTTGCAACTCGCTCGAGGGATAGGTCAGGAGCGCGGAAAGCGCTTTGAACGTCCGGGTCATGACCAGCCCTCCGCCGGGGTTATGTGCTTGCGGCCACCGAACAGAGTGCCCTTCGACACCCCCGACGAGCAGCCGTTGCCGTCGGTGAAGCCGCAGCCGCCACGCAAATCATAGGCATCCTCGACCACCTCGCGGTGGGTTGTGGGGATGACGAAGCGATCCTCGTAATTGGCGATCGCCATGATCTGATACATCTCGTCGATCTGATGCGGGGTCAGGCCGACGCGCTTGGCGACGCCAAGGTTGATCACGCCGTCGACCGTCTTCGAGCGCATGTAGGACCGCATCGCGAGCATGCGCTCCAGTGCCGAAACGACCGGCGCCTCGTCGCCCGCCGTCAGCATGTTGGCGAGGTATTTCACCGGGATACGCAGCGACTTCACGTCGGGCATGTCGTCGTCCGCGGCGATCTGTCCGGCCTCGGCGGCGTTCTGGATCGGGCTGAGCGGCGGAATGTACCAAACCATCGGCAAGGTCCGGTATTCGGGGTGGAGCGGAAAGGCGATCTTCCATTCCATCGCCATCTTCCAGATCGGCGATTTGCGGGCCGCCACGATCCAGTCCTCGGGCACGCCCTCGGCCCTTGCCGCGGCGATCACCTCGGGGTCGTTCGGGTCAAGGAACACGCCGAGCTGCGCATCGTAGAGATCCTGGTCGCTCTCGACCGAGGCGGCCTCGGCGATCTTGTCCGCGTCATAGAGCATCACGCCGATGTAGCGGATGCGCCCGACGCAGGTTTCCGAGCAGACCGTTGGAAGGCCGGATTCCAGACGCGGATAGCACAGCGTGCACTTCTCCGACTTCCCCGTCGACCAGTTGTAGTAGATCTTCTTGTAGGGACAGGCCGACACGCACATCCGCCAACCGCGACACTTCTCCTGATCGATCAGCACCACGCCGTCTTCCTCGCGCTTGTAGATCGCGCCCGAGGGACAGGCCGAGGCACAGGCCGGGTTGAGGCAATGCTCGCACAGCCGCGGCAGGTACATCATGAAGGTGTTTTCGTACTGGCCGTAGATTTCCTTCTGGATGCCCTCGAAGTTGTAATCCTTCGATCGCTTGGCAAACTCACCGCCGAGGATTTCCTCCCAGTTCGGACCCCATTCGATCTTTTCCATCCGCTCGCCGGTCAGCTTCGAGCGCGGCCGCGCGGTCGGGAACGCCTCCATCTCGGGCGCCGACTTCAAATGATCGTAGTCGAAATCGAAGGGCTCGTAGTAATCGTCGATCTCTGGCAGATCCGGATTGGCGAAGATATTGGCGAGGATGCGCCACTTGGCGCCCTGCTTGGGCCGCAGCTTGCCAGCCTTGGTGCGTTCCCAGCCGCCGTTCCAGCGTTTCTGGTTCTCCCAATCCTTCGGATAGCCGATGCCGGGCTTGGTCTCGACATTGTTGAACCAGGCGTATTCGACGCCGTCGCGGCTGGTCCAGACGTTCTTGCAAGTGACCGAGCAGGTGTGGCACCCGATGCATTTATCGAGATTCAGCACCATGCCGATTTGCGCGCGAACTTTCATTCCGCTGCCTCCGCTGACGCGACCGGCGTGTCCAGCCAATCGACCTTTTCCATCTTGCGCACGATCACGAACTCGTCCCGGTTCGACCCGACGGTGCCGTAGTAGTTGAAGCCGTAGCTCAACTGGGCATAGCCGCCGATCATGTGGGTCGGCTTCAGAACCGTCCGCGTGACCGAGTTATGGATACCGCCGCGCTTGCCGGTGATCTGGCTGCCGGGGGTATTCACGATCTTTTCCTGCGCGTGATACATGAACAGCGTGCCTTCCTTGATGCGTTGCGAAACCACCGCCCGCGCCGTCAGAACGCCGTTCGCGTTGAAGACCTCGACCCAGTCATTGTCGACCAGCCCTGCCTTCACCGCGTCCACCTCGGACAACCACACCACCGGGCCACCGCGGTTCAGCGTCAGCATCAGAAGGTTGTCCGAATAGGTCGAGTGGATGCCCCATTTCTGGTGCGGAGTAATGAAGTTCAAAACGACATGCTTGTCGTTGCCGGCCTGCCCCATCGCCGGCGCGATGGTCTTCAGATCCACCGGAGGCCGCCAGGTCACGAAGGCTTCGCCGAAGGCGCGCATCCACTCGTGATCCTGGTAAAGCTGCTGACGACCCGACAGCGTGCGCCAGGGGATCAGTTCGTGGACGTTGGTGTAGCCGGCGTTGTAGCAGACCTCCTCGCTTTCGATCCCGGACCATGTGGGCGAGGAGATGATCTTGCGCGGCTGCGCCGCGATGTCGCGGAAGCGGATCTTCTCGTCCTGCTTGGGCCTTGCCAGATGGGTGTGTTCGCGCCCGGTGATCTTCTCCAACGCTTCCCAGGCCTTGACCGCCACCTCGCCGTTGGTTTCCGGCGCAAGCATCAGGATGACCTCGCAAGCATCGATCGCGGTGTCGATCCTGGCCATGCCCTTGGTCACGCCCTCGTCGGTGACGCGACCATTGAGATCCTGAAGGTGATGCACCTCGGTCTTGGTGTCCCAGGCGATCCCCTTGCCGCCGTTGCCGACCTTCTCCATCAACGGCCCAACCGCGGTAAAGCGCTTGTAGAGGTTGGGATAATCCCGCTCCACCGCGATGTAGTTCGGCGCGGTCGTGCCGGGGATCAGCTCGCATTCGCCGGCCTTCCAGTCGGCCACGACCGATTGGGCCAGTTCGCCGGGGCTGTCGTGCTGCATCGGCAGCGCGACCACATCGGTTTCCACTCCCAAAACCTCGGGCGCGATTTCGGAGAACTTCCTGGCCAGCGCCTTGAAGATCTCCCAGTCCGATTTCGACTCGTAAGCCGGGTCCACGGCTGCCTGCAGCGGGTGGATGAACGGGTGCATGTCGGAGGTGTTGAGGTCGTCCTTCTCGTACCAACTGGCCGTCGGGAGGACGATGTCGGAATAGACGCATGTGGTCGACATACGGAAATCCAGCGTCACCAGGAGATCGAGTTTTCCTTCGGGGGCCTGATCGTGCCACTTGGCCTCGATCGGCTTGACCCTGCCTTCCTCGCCCAGATCCTTGCCGAGAACGCCGTGATCGGTGCCCAGAAGATGGCGCAGGAAATATTCATGTCCCTTGCCCGACGATCCCAAAAGGTTCGAGCGCCAGACAAACAGGTTGCGCGGCCAGTTTTCCGGTGCGTCCGGGTCTTCGCAGGACATTTCCAGCGCGCCGGATTTCAGCCCTTCGGCCACGTATTCCGGCGCCGTCTTGCCCGATGCCTTGGCGGCGCGGCCGACATCCAGCGGGTTGGTCTTCAGCTGCGGCGCCGAGGGCAGCCAGCCCATGCGTTCGGCCTGGATATTGTAGTCGATCAGGCTGCGCTCGGCCCAGTTGCCCGCCGGCGCCGTCGGCGACAGGATCTCGCCCGCCGTCACGGTTTCGTAGCGCCACTGGTTGGTGTGGGCATACCAGGCCGAGGTCGAGTTCATGTGCCGGGGTGGGCGTGCCCAGTCCAGCGCGAAGGCCAGCGCCGTCCAACCGGTCTGCGGGCGGAGCTTTTCCTGGCCCACATAGTGCGACCAGCCGCCGCCGGATTGTCCGACGCAACCGCACATCACCAACATGTTGATGATGCCGCGATAGGCCATGTCCATGTGGTACCAGTGGTTCAAACCAGCGCCTAGAATGACCATCGACTTGCCGTTGGTCTTTTCGGCATTGGTAGCGAATTCACGCGCCACGGCGACGATCCGGTCGCGCTTGACCCCGGTGATTTTCTCGGCCCAGGCCGGCGTAAACGGCACATCGGCGTCGAAAGAAGTGGCGACATGTTTGCCACCCAGCCCACGGTCGAGGCTGTAATTGGCGCAGAACAGGTCGAACACCGTCGTCACCAGCGCCTCGCCATCCTTCAGCTTCATGCGGCGGACTGGAACGTTGCGGGTCAGCACCTCGGGGTGGTCGCATTTGGTGAAATGCTCGGTCGCCTCGCCGCCGAAATAGGGAAAATCGACACCGACCACATCGTCGCGATCCTCTTCGAGGACCAACGTCGTCTTCAGGTCGATCGCCCTCCCACCCGCATTCTCCTCAAGGTTCCAATGCCCGCTTTGCCCCCAGCGAAAGCCGATCGAGCCATTGGGGACGACGACAGCGCCGGTGTTGCTGTCGATCCCAACCGTCTTCCAGTCGGGGTTGTTGGATTCGCCCAGCGCATCGGTGAAATCGGCGGCGCGCAGCATCCGGCCCGCAACGTAGCCTCCGTCCTTCTTGTCCAGCCGTACCAGCAGCGGGAAATCGGAGTATTTGCGGGTGTAATCCTCGAAATACGGCACTTGCCGGTCGAGATGATATTCACGCAGGATGACGTGGCCAAACGCCATCGCCAGCGCGGCGTCGGTGCCTGCCTGCGGGTTGAGCCAGATGTCGCCGAACTTGGCGGCCTCGCTGTAATCCGGGCTGACCACAGCGGATTTGGTGCCCCGATAGCGCGCCTCGGTATAGAAATGCGCGTCCGGCGTGCGGGTTTGCGGCACGTTCGAGCCCCAAAGGATCAGGAAGCCGGAATTGTACCAGTCGGCGCTTTCCGGCACGTCGGTCTGCTCGCCCCAGGTCTGCGGGCTGGCGGGCGGCAGGTCGCAATACCAGTCGTAGAACGACATGCAGGTGCCACCCATCAGACTCAGATAGCGCGAGCCCGCCGCGTAGCTGACCATCGACATCGCGGGAATCGGCGAGAAACCGAAGACACGGTCGGGTCCGTAGGTCTTGGTGGTGTAAGCATTGGCCGCCGCGACGATCTCGGTGACCTCGTCCCAGCTGGCGCGGACGAACCCGCCCTTGCCGCGGGTCTTGGTGTAGCTGCCCCGCTTGGCCGGGTCGGCCTGGATCGCCTTCCACGCCTCGATCGGGCTCATCGTGGTGCGCAGCTCGCGCCACAGCCGCATCAGCCGCCCCCGCACCAAGGGCGTCTTCACCCGATTGGCCGAATACAGATACCAGCTGTAGCTGGCCCCCCGCGCGCAGCCGCGCGGCTCGTGGTTGGGCATGTCGGGTCGGGTACGCGGATAATCGGTCTGCTGGGTCTCCCAGGTCACGATCCCGGACTTGACGTAGATCTTCCACGAACAGGACCCGGTGCAGTTCACCCCGTGGGTCGAGCGCACGATCTTGTCGTGGCGCCAGCGGTCGCGGTAAACATCCTCCCAATCCCGGCTCTCGATGGTGGTCTGGCCGTGACCATCGGCGAAGGTGTCCTGTCGCGTGGACTTGAGGAAATTCAGTCGGTCGAGAAGATGGCTCATCTTGCTCTCCTTTCAGGTCAGACTGCGGAGATGGCGGGCGAGGAACGGCCGGCGCGCTCGGTTGCGGCCAGAAGGCCGCCGGGCCGGGTGTAGTAGACCCAGGTCAGCACGACGCAGATCGCGTAGAAGCCGAGGAACCCCCACAGGGCCGCCACCGGCCCGCCGGTCATGGCGATCGACGTGCCGTAGGCTTTCGGAATGAAAAAGGCGCCGTAGGCCGCGATGGCGCTGGTAAAGGCGATGATCGCCGCGCTTTCACGCTCCGCCTGCTTGCGCAGCGCGCCCCCGTCCAGCTCCGGCATCAGGCGCGGGATTTCGCGCCCCATGATCGCGGGGATCATCTGGAAGGTGGAGGCGTTGCCGACCCCGGTCAGGAAGAACAGCGTCATGAACGAAGCGAAGAAGCCCCAGAACGCGCCCGGCTGTTCCTTGATGCCGAGGAAGAAAATCACCCCGAACACCGCCACGATCATTCCCAGGAAGGTCCAGAAGGTGACCCTGCCGCCGCCGTATTTGTCGGAGATCCAGCCAGTGCCGGCGCGCGACAGCGCCCCGACCAGCGGCCCGAGGAACACGAATTGCAAGGCGTTCACGTCGGGGAACTGAAGCTTGGTGAGCAGCGGGAAACCAGCGGAATAGCCGATGAAGCTGCCGAAGGTCCCGGTGTAAAGCACGCACATGATCCAGTTGTGCTTGCGGCTGAAGATGATCGCCTGCTCCTTGAAGCTTGCCTTGGCGTCGGCGATGTCGTTCATCCCGACCCAGGCCGCGATGGTGGCCGCGATGATGAACGGCACCCAGACGAAGCCGGCGTTCTGCATCCAGAGCTGGCCGCCATCCGACATGGTCTGCGGCTGCCCACCCAATGCGCCGAAGACACCGGCGGTGATGACGATCGGCACCAGGAACTGCATGACCGACACGCCGAGATTGCCCAGGCCCGCGTTCAAGGCCAGCGCGTTGCCCTTTTCCGCCTTCGGGTAGAAGAAGGCGATATTGGCCATCGACGAGGCGAAGTTGCCGCCGCCAAAGCCGCACAGCAGCGCCAGAGCCAGGAAAATCAGGTAAGGCGTGTCCGGATTCTGCACCGCATAGCCGATGCCCATGGCGGGCAGCAGCAGCGAGGCGGTGGAAATGGTCGTCCACAACCTGCCGCCGAAGATCGGCACCATGAAGCTGTAGAAGATGCGCAAGGTCGCGCCGGAAAGTCCCGGCAGCGCCGCCAGCCAGAACAGCTCGCCCGGGGTGAAGTCGAAGCCGATTGCCGGCAGACGCGCCACGACCACCGACCACACCATCCAGACCGAGAAAGCCAAAAGCAGTGCCGGGATCGATATCCAGAGATTCCGGCGCGCGATGCGACGGCCTTTCTCTTCCCAGAAGCTCTCGTCCTCGGGGCTCCACTCTTCCAGCACACGCGTCCGCGCTTGCCGGTCCACATCGTGGATTTCCTGCATTTCGGGCAATTGGGGCAGTTCGTCGAGCGCCGCCCCCTGCGCTGCACGCTCCATCGCCCGGACCGACAGATGCATCCAGGCCAGCGAGATGGCGACGATCACGAAAAGCAGCGCGAAACTGCTGGTGTAGATACCGGTCAGATCGAGCAGCGCGCCAAAGGCGATCGGCAGGATAAAGCCGCCAAGGCCTCCGATCATGCCGACCAGCCCGCCGACCGCGCCGACATGGTCGGGGTAGTAAACCGGGATGTGCTTGAACACCGCCGCCTTGCCGAGGCTCATGAAGAAGCCCAGTACGAACAGCGTGATGACGAAGGGCCACTGCCCCATTTCCGTGGAGAACGCGATCGGGCCATCCTTGCCCTGAATCACGTAGTCCGTTGGCGGATAGGACAGCATGAACAGCAAGATCAGGGAAAAGCCGAAGGTCCAGTACATCACGGCCCGCGCGCCGAACCGATCGGACAGATGCCCGCCATAGGCCCGAAACAACGAGGCGGACAACGAGAAGGCCGCCGCCGACATGCCCGCCGTGCGGATGTCCAGCTTGTAGACGTCGACGAGATAATGCGGCGTCCACAGCGCCAGCGCCACGAAGCCGCCGAACACGAAGAAATAGTAAAGCGAAAAGCGCCAGACCTGGAGGTTCTTCAGAGGCGCGAACTGCTGGGCCAGGCTGGGTGCTTTCGCGCCGGACTTGCGGCGGGCCACAAGTGCCGGGTCATCCTTGGCGAAGAGGAAGAAGACCACGGCCATCAGTGCCAGGGCAACGGCCCAGACATGGGCGACCCCCTGCCAGCCGAAGGCCACCATGACGAATGGGGCTACGAATTTGGTCACCGCCGCGCCGACGTTGCCGGCACCGAAAATCCCGAGCGCCGTGCCCTGTTTTCCCGCGCCATACCAGCGGGACACATAGGCCACGCCGATGATGAACGAGCCGCCGGCAAGGCCGATGCCGAGCGCGGCGACGAGATACATCGTATAGGTCGACGCCCAGGTGAGCATCCATGTCGACGCGGCCGTCAGCAGCATCTGCGTCGTGAAGACGGCGCGGCCGCCGTACTTCTCGGTCCAGACACCGAGGATTAGCCGGGTAAGCGATCCAGTCAGAATGGGCGTGGCGACCAGCAAGCCGAACTCGAACTCGTTGAGCCCCAGCTCGGCCTTTATCTCGACGCCGATGATCGAAAAGATCGTCCAGACCGCGAAGCACGCCGTGAACGCGACCGTGCTCAGCGCCAGCGCTCGTGTGCGTTCGGCATCCGAGACGTTTGCCTGCTCCATCATGCTCTATCTCCGCTTCCGACGCGTTTCGTCGCGCCGGAGTGGGACGGAAGGGGCCGTCGCGACTTGACCGAGATCAAACCGGAGCGACCGGCGAGAGCAATCGAACCCGATTTGATGATAGGAGCCGCATTGCGGTGGATTTGTCAGACCTGGGGAATCGATAACGCCGATATCCCCTAGACTGATGCCCACCTATCAATTATCAAATATCAAGTGATCTGTCGGAGATGAGTTGATTCATGCGTGAAACGGTACTTCCGGCGATCCGCCGCCTTCCGCTGTTTCGTTCGATGACGGAGGAGAATTTTCTCGCCCTGACGCGCGCGGCGTACGATCAGACCTTTCCGCCCCAGATCCAGCTAATCGACGAGGGGGAGTCTGCCGATTTTCTCCACATCGTCGTGGAGGGGTCGATCGAGCTCTTTGCGGGCTGGCAGGAGCGTGAAACCACGCTGGCGGTGGTGCGGCCGCGTTCCACTTTCATCCTCGCCGCCTGCATGCGAGACGCGCCTTACCTGATGTCGGCGCGCACGCTGGAGAAAACCCGCCTTATCCTGGTGCCCAGCAGCGATGTGCGAACCATCTTCCGCACCGATGGCGAATTTGCGTTGGCCACCATCGCCGAGCTTTCGGCCGGTTACCGCGGCATGGTCCGGCACGCCAAGGATCTCAAGCTGCGCAGCGCACGCGAGAGGTTGGCCGCTTACCTTCTGTGCCAAGCCGGGGCCGCCGGCGACAGAGCAAGCTTTCTCCTGCCCATGGAAAAGCGGGTGCTCGCCTCTTTCCTCGGGATGACGCCCGAGAGTCTCTCGCGAGCGATGAAATCGCTGCAGGCAGATGGCGCCGTGGCCGACGGCCAGCGGGTTATCATCACGGACCGCCCTGCACTGGAGGCGCTGGCGCAGCCCTCTCCGCTCATCGACGGGCCGGATCGCGATGGCTTGGAAGGCGACGGGGCAGCCGCGGAAGTATCGTGATCAGGCGGGCCTGAGACCGCCACGCGGCCGCGTGGCCGTCCGGCGTTTCGTCCCGTCGCCGGCTTTCTTTCGTTTCCTGCTCGACCGTCGCTGCCGGACTTCACAAGACGGTGCAAGCGGATGTTGGCACAATGGAGAAAGGGACGCCGTTCCGCATCCTTTGTTTTGGAGTGAGTGGCGCCTGAGCACACGTGCCGCGCCGCCGGTTTTGGCGCACCCGCCCGACGGAACCCGTGGATAAACCTGTCGCGGAAGCGTTATGCGCTGGGAAACGGTACCGGACTCTTGAAGAACATTTCGTGAAAGTATAGGCAGGCCCCATGGTTGATGGGCGCGAGAATCCATTGCAGCACGAGTTTGTCCCGCACGTTTCGCAGACGGGTCCGCGATGAGCGACGACCTGTTTTCGGGTAATGCGGCGCGTCGGCCGAAATCGCCCAAGCCGGCCGACCAGCCTTTGCCGGTGCAGAATTCAGCGCAGCCCGCTGAATACACGGCGGCCGATATCGAGGTGCTGGAAGGGCTGGAGCCGGTTCGCCGCCGCCCCGGCATGTATATCGGCGGCACCGACGAGAAGGCGCTGCATCATCTCTTCGCCGAGGTCATCGACAATTCGATGGACGAGGCGACCGCCGGACACGCCAATTTCATCGAGGTCGCGCTGGAGGCGGACGGCACCTTGTCTGTCGCCGACAACGGTCGCGGGATTCCGGTCGACCCCCATCCCAAATACAAGAACAAGTCGGCGCTCGAAGTCATCATGACGACGCTGCACGCCGGCGGAAAATTCGATTCGAAGGTCTATGAGACCTCGGGCGGCCTGCACGGCGTCGGCGTGTCCGTGGTCAACGCCCTGTCGGAGGTCTTGGAAGTCGAGGTCGCGCGCAATCGCAAGCTCTACCGCCAGACCTATGCGCGGGGACTGGCAACCTCGACGCTCGACGAAGTTGGCGAGGTTCACAATCGTCGGGGCACGCGGGTGCGGTTCAAGCCGGATCCGCAGATTTTCGGCGCCGGCGCCAGGTTCCGCCCCGAGCGGCTGTTCGCCATGGCTCGCTCGAAAGCCTACCTCTTCGGCGGCGTCGAGATTCGCTGGTCTTGCGATCAGAGCCTGCTCGTGCCCGGCGGCGACATCCCGGCTCGCGAGACGTTTCATTTCCCCGGCGGGCTGAAGGATTATCTCGACGTCACGCTCGGCAAGGAGCACCGCGTCACCGCCCAGATCTTCGCCGGCCGCACCGAGAAAGTCTCGGGCCACGGGGCCGTCGAATGGGCTGTCAGCTGGACGCCGGAAGACGGCTTCATCCGCTCCTATTGCAATACCATTCCCACACCCGAAGGGGGCACCCACGAGGCGGGCCTGCGCTCGGTTCTGCTGCGCGGCCTCAAGGCCTTTGCCGAGGTTTCCGGCAACAAGCGCGCTGCGATCATCACGGGCGATGATCTGATGCTGACGGCGTCGGCCATGCTGTCGATCTTCATCCGGGAACCGGAATTCGTTGGCCAGACCAAGGACCGGCTGGCCACCGCCGAGGCGCAGCGGATCGTCGAGCAATCGATGCGCGATTCCTTCGATATCTGGCTTGCCTCCTCGCCGCAGGATGCGGCGCGGCTGATCGACTGGGTGGTCGAGCGGGCCGACGAGCGGCTCCGTCGCCGCCAGGAGAAGGAGGTCAGCCGCAAAAGCGCAACGCGCAAACTGCGGCTGCCGGGCAAGCTCGCGGATTGCTCGCAAAACGGCGCCGCCGGGGCCGAGATTTTTATCGTTGAGGGGGATTCCGCCGGCGGTTCGGCCAAGCAGGCGCGCGATCGCCGCCTGCAGGCGATCCTGCCGCTGCGCGGCAAGATCCTCAATGTGGCGAGCGCCGGTCGCGAGAAACTCGGCGCCAATCAACAGCTCGCCGATCTGATCCAGGCTCTGGGCTGTGGCACCCGCGCGAAATACCGCGACGAGGATTTGCGCTATGAGCGCGTCATCATCATGACCGACGCCGACGTCGACGGCGCCCATATCGCCTCTCTGCTCATCACCTTCTTCTACCAGGAGATGCCCGAACTGATCAGGGGCGGTCATCTGTTCCTGGCGGTGCCGCCGCTTTACAAGCTGACCCAAGGCGGAAAATCCTTCTACGCCCGCGACGACAAGGATCGCGAGCGGTTGATCGCAAAAGAGTTCAATGGTCGCGGTAAGGTCGAGGTCTCGCGCTTCAAGGGCCTTGGCGAGATGCTGCCGTCGCAGCTCAAGGAAACGACCATGGACCCGAGGAAACGCACCTTGCTCAGGGTCGTTATGGACGAAGCGCCGGAATCGGGCACGTCGATCGCGGTTGACGCGCTGATGGGAAACAAGCCGGAAGCCCGCTTCCGCTTCATTCAGGATCGCGCCGCATTCGTCAAGGAACTGGACATCTGATCCGATCCAGCTGAAATGCCGTCGATTGCTCAATCGGAGGACTTCCCATGCCCCATCTCAGACACTGGCTTGCTGGTACCGCGTTCCTCGTCATGGCCATGAGCCATACGGCCGCTCTAGCCCAGGCAGACGCCGGAGCCCCCGTTGCCGCTCCGGACGCCGCTCAACCGGCTGAAGCCCCGGTGACACCCGACACCGCGCAGCCCGCCGAGGCCAAGGCGGCGCCGGCAACCTCCGGCGATCCCGAGCTCGCCGCAAAGGCAAAGTCGGCCGCCGAAGCCCTGTCGCCGCAGGTCCAGGATGTCCAGATCGTCGGACCATGGTCGGACGGTACGAGTGAGGGCGTCTGGCGGACAGTCATGGTGCAATCGCAGACAGACGACGCCGCCTTTCATTTCTTCGTTCAGCAACTCGAGGGTGCGGGAAGCGACCTGAGCGTGCGCGCGACGACAGAGGTCGTCGAGATCAATCAGATCGAAGGCGCTGTCGTAGGCTATCGCGCCGACGAGCCGAGCGAAGAACAGCCGAACAGCCTGACGCTGTTCTTCGACATCCTGCCCTCCGACGGGGAAATCGCCGAGACCTACGAGCTGCACTTCTTTCCGGGGGAGCCTTACAGCTTCGGTCCGGCAACCAACTGATAAGGCGTGACCGAGGCATCCCGTTGAAGATGCTGTCGGATCACTGCACTCGCGGCGTCGGGCGCTTCCATGGTCACCATGTGACCGACGCCGTCGAGGAGATCAAGCGTGCTGGCCGGCATAGCGGCAGTCATTTCACGGGATCGGTCCGGCGAAATGATTTGATCTTCGATCCCGGCCAAAACCGTCGTCGGGACGTCTATGCATGGCAATAGCGATGTCTGATCCCGTCGTCCGATGATGGCCTCCTGCTGACGCGCGAAGATGTCGGCTCCGATCGCTTCGGCCATTGCGGCGATCCGTCGGCGCAGCTGCGGGTCGGTGTGGCCATTGGGACCGAGCAGTCGGTCGGAAAGGATTTCGGCGACGGCCGCGATCTCCTTGTCGTGAGCCAACGTGACCAGGCGCCGGCGCATGGCCGTCTGCTCCGCAGTGTCGGCCTTCGCGCTGGTCGCCATCAGAACCAGGTCGGTGACGCGTTCGGGTGCGATCCGCATGACTTCGAGGGCCACATAGCCGCCCATCGACAAGCCGCAAAGGAGGAACGGTTCCGGCGCGACCTCTACCAGACGCTCGGCCATCGCCGCGATGGTCGGATCGGACGTCGTATCGGCCACCAGGACGCCGCAGGATGAGATGGACGCGATCTGGTCCCGATAGAGATCGTCGGTACACAACAGATCCGGAATCATCACAATCTGTGTCAGATTCATCTTTTGTACCCTGTAAATCACCGGAAATCGCCCCATATGCGGCGCTGCGGTTGACTCGCGACGAGCGTCACCCTATCGCCCTGTCGACTGGGCTTTCAAACGCTATCGACCCCCCAATTCAACAATTCAAGAGAACCGCTAGCTTGAAACTCTTTTCCGAACTCGGCCTCAGCGCCAAGGTCCTGGCCGCCGTAGAGGCAGCTGGATACAGTGAACCGACGCCGATCCAGGAACAGGCCATCCCTCATGCGATCGAAGGTCGGGACGTGCTCGGCATCGCGCAGACGGGTACTGGCAAGACGGCCTCCTTCGTGCTGCCGATGTTGACGCGGCTCGAAAAGGGGCGCGCGCGCGCTCGGATGCCGAGGACGCTGATCATCGAGCCGACCCGCGAGCTCGCGGCGCAGGTCGAGGAATCCTTCGTCAAATACGGCCTCGACCAGAAGATCAATATCGCGCTGCTGATCGGCGGCGTCTCGTTCGGCGATCAGAACAAGAAGATCGACCGCGGCGTCGACGTTCTCATCGCGACGCCAGGTCGCCTGCTCGATCATTTCGAGCGCGGCAAGCTGTTGATGACCGCTGTCGAAGTGCTCGTCATCGATGAGGCGGATCGCATGCTCGACATGGGGTTCATTCCGGATATCGAGCGAATCTGCAAGCTCTTGCCGATCACGCGGCAGACGTTGTTCTTCTCGGCGACGATGCCGCCTGAAATTACTCGGCTTACCGAGCAGTTCCTGCAGAACCCGGTCCGCGTCGAGGTGGCGAAGCCAGCGTCCGCCGCCCTCACCGTCACCCAACGGTTGATCGCCTCGAAGAAGGACGATTTCGAGAAGCGAGAGACGCTACGCACGATCATTCGCGAGCAGGACGACCTGACCAACGCGATCATCTTCTGCAATCGCAAGCGCGACGTGGCCACGCTGTTCCGCTCCCTCGAAAAACACGGTTTTTCCGCGGGTGCGTTGCATGGCGACATGGACCAACGCTCACGAACCGCGATGCTCCAGAGCTTTCGCGACAACCAGATCCAGCTCTTGGTCGCCTCCGATGTCGCGGCCCGCGGTCTCGATATTCCGGCGGTCAGCCATATTTTCAACTTCGACGTTCCGATTCACGCGGAAGACTATGTGCATCGCATCGGTCGAACCGGTCGCGCCGGCCGGTCCGGCAAGGCCTTTACCCTCGTCGCCAAGTCCGACAAGAAATATCTGGATGCGATCGAAAAGCTGATCGGCGGCGAGATCACTTGGCATGGCGAGTCGGTCGCGACGCTCGTGGACGCACCCTCGGAAGACAAGCCAGCCCGTCGTAGCAGTCGTCGCGGCACCGGCACGCGCCGTCGCGACAACAGCGAGAAGGCGCCTGAAGCCGCGTCAGTGGTGGAAGAGCCGGCGGTGATACGCGCCGAAGCAGGAGAACTGGATGTTCCGGTCGATGCTCTCGCGGAAGAGAGCGTCGCATCATCATCTGAGACACCTGAACGCAGCCGGACAAGCCGCAAGCGGTCCGGCACGAACGGCGAACGCGCCAGACCGGCCGCCGCCGCGGCTGCTCCCCGCTCACGGGCGGCGCAGCCGGCTAGTCGCGCGCGGACCGACGACGGCAACGCTCCGGTCGGCTTCGGCGACGACATTCCCGCGTTTATGCTCATCGGCACCGGCGCTTAACACCGCCGGCCGCAGGTCTCGCGCGCGAACCTATCGGACAGACCAGGATGTCCTGGCCCGCCGAATGGGTTCGTCTCGCTCCGATCGTTTTCAGCCGCATTGGTCGATCGCCAGGAGAAGGCCACGATATCGGCGGAACGCGCGAGACTGCGTTTGATTGTCTGCAGTTGCGTTGTTCGGCTTATCGAAATTCTATGCCAGGTAATTGTTCGCTTAGTCGGCGTAATTCCGTCACGGCCTGAACGGTCATCTCGGCGCTGAGAGTCACCGAGCCGTCATCCCGGTCATCTCTGCCAATCACCGATGAATTCTGGTAGATCCAAGGCAGAACACCCATGCCGTCCGGCGCAATCTCGATGCTGACTTCGCGGAGGCGGCCGGCGATACGCCGCTCGATTTCCGCGAGAACCTCGGACACTCCTTCGCCGGTGATCGCCGAAACCAGGTGGGCGGCCTGAGGCGCCTTCTGTCCCTCGCGGACGGTCGCCAAATGATGACGGACGGAATCGTCCAGCAGATCAATCTTGTTCCAGACCTCGACGACATGTTCCCTATCGTCAACGTCGATGTCGAGATCGCGTAGAATTTTTCGCACGTCCTCGGCCTGCGCCAAGGTGTCTGGATCGGCCATGTCGCGCACATGCAGGACGATCTCGGCTTCTATCACCTCTTCCAGGGTTGCCCGAAACGCCGCGACGAGATGGGTCGGCAGGTCTGACACAAAACCCACGGTATCGGAAAACATCACCTCGGTTCCGTGGGGAAGCGCCGCCCGGCGCAGGGTTGGATCGAGCGTGGCGAAGAGCAGGTCCTCGGCTAAGACGTCGGCGCCGGTCAACCGGTTGAAAAGCGTCGATTTTCCCGCATTCGTGTAACCGACCAGCGCCACGACCGGATGCGGCGCTTTCTTACGCTTGGCGCGATGCAATTGACGTGTGCGCCGCACCGACTCGAGATCCTTCTCCAGCCGCTTGATGCGCTCCTGCAACTGGCGGCGATCGGATTCAATCTGCGTTTCACCGGGGCCGCCCAGAAATCCGGCACCGCCGCGCTGTCGCTCGAGATGGGTCCAGCTGCGTACGAGCCGGCCGCGTTGATAGTTCAGATGCGCTAGTTCGACCTGAAGCCGGCCCTCCTTCGTTCGGGCGCGTTGGCCGAATATCTCGAGGATGAGCCCGGTTCGGTCGAGGACTTTGGCGTCGAGTTCCTTTTCGAGGTTGCGCTGCTGAACCGGCGTGAGCGGATGGTCGACGACGACGAGACCGATGTCCTCGCTTGCCACGAGGCCCTTCAGTTCCTCGACCTTGCCTGCCCCGATCAGTGTCGCCGGGCGTGGTCGCGCGCCGCTGATGACGCCGCTAGCGACAATATCGAGGCCGATCGCGGCGGCCAGGCCCATAGCCTCCTCCAAGCGCGCCTCGTCGCTCCGGCGCGCCAGCTCGGAGCTGCCTTGGCTTGCCTCGTCCCGCGATTGATATTGTTTGAAAACCGGCACGAAAACCGCCGCGCGCGTTACCACACTGCCGTGTTCGATCGGACCCCTTGGTCTGGATTCCTTATGTTCGGCCAATCACGCCTTCCCGTCTTCGTCGCCGTCATACATATTGACCGGCTGCGAGGGCATGATCGTCGAGATCGCGTGCTTGTAGACCAGTTGGGAATGACCGTCGCGCCGCAGCAGGACACAGAAATTGTCGAACGACGTCACCACGCCGGTCAATTTCACGCCGTTGACCAGGAAGATCGTCAGCGAAATCTTTTGCTTCCGGACCGTGTTGAGAAAGAGATCCTGCAGATTCTGTGTGCGTTCAGGCATCAAACCTTGTCCTTTTCCTATTCTTATTGGCCGCGGCAACGACCGCCTGGTGGCTGTCGATCCGTGCGTTTGGCTCGCTCTCTAACTGAGCGCTTACGGTGTCGGTGCTTTGGCTCGCAACGTCGACCGAAACAAAAACTCGGCCGTCTGGCCGATGATCGGGCTCCGGCGGGAGCGACCGGATCAAAAAAACTCCAAACTCACGCGGAACAACTGCTCGACATGGCGGACGGCGCTAGCGGTCGCAAAGATCACGACACGATCCTTCGCCTTGATCTTGGTTTGCCCGCTGGGTCGAACAAACTCGCCATTGCGATAGATCGCGCCGATCCGCAAGTTCTCGGGCAAATCCAGCTCGCGCAACGGCTTGCCGACCAGCGGCGAGGTTTCCAGCGCCTCGGCCTCGATCACCTCCGCCACGCCGTTCTGGATCGAGTGGACCGCGCGGATTCGTCCGCGCCGCACATGCTGCAGGACCCGTGATATGGTGACCGATCGCGGGTTGATGAAGGCGTCGATTCCCAGCGTCCGGGTAAAACCTTGGTAGTCGGGGTTGTTCAGCAAGGTCAGATTGCCGCCGCAGCCGAGGCGCTTGGCCATGACGCTCGCGAGGATATTGACCTTGTCGTCATTGGTCAGCGCCACCAACAGATCGCTTTGCCTGATGTCGGCCTCGTTGAGGATCACCTGATCGAGACCGCTGCCGTGCAGCACGATGGTTCGCTTCAATGTGTCGGCGATGGTGACCGCCCGGTCGTGATCCGCCTCAATGACACGAACCTTGGCGCCGAGATTGCGGCGCTCCATCTGTTGCGCGACGTAAAGGCCGATATTGCCGCCGCCGACAATCACGATGCGGCCGGCTTCGGGCTCCTCGTGTCCGAAAAGACCGAGCGTCCGGCGCACGTGGGAGCGCTCGGCGACGACATAGGCGATGTCGCCGGCCACCATCTGGTCGTTCGAGGTCGGAATGAACAGCCGCTCCCCACGCCAGATCCCGACGACGGTCGCCTTCAAATCGGGAAACAGTTCGGTCAGCTGATCGAGCGGCGTGTCGACCACCGGACAATCATCGCGGCATTCGATCGCGACCATCGCGATGGTATCGTCGGCGAACCGCACCGCGTCCATCGCCCCAGGCAGGGCGATCCGTCGCAGTACCATCTCGCCGACCTCGACCTCCGGTGAGATGATGACGTCGATGGGCATGTTGTCGGTCGAGAACAGATCCTGCCAGTGCGAACGCAAATAGCTCTGGGACCGGATGCGCGCGATCTTGGTCGGAACATTGAACAGCGAATGGGCGACCTGGCAGGCAACCATGTTGACCTCGTCATGCAAGGTCACTGCGATGATCATGTCCGCCTGCTCGGCGCCTGCCTCGGCCAGCACGTCCGGATGAGCCCCGTGGCCAACGAAGCCGCGCGCATCGAGATTGTCGCGGATCGCCTGGACGAGCGACCGCGACGTGTCGATCACCGATACGTCATTGCGTTCGGATGCAAGGCGCTCGGCGATGCCATAGCCGACCTGGCCCGCGCCACAAATCACCACTCTCATGGAATGCGCCTCTTTTGCCGACCCGCGAGCCGATCACCACAGGCGTCCATATCGGCTTGAGAGGTTTTGCGCAAAGGATTCCGGGTCTGCCGAGACCCGATCTTGCCTATCATCCACCGGGGGAGAACGCGGCACCATCCGCCGCTCCCGCTCGTCGGTGCGCGTCGGTGCACGCCGTCAGATACCAAGCGACTTCAACTTACGGTGCAAGGCAGACCGCTCCATGCCGACGAACTCCGCGGTGCGAGAGATATTGCCGCCGAAGCGATTGATCTGTGCGACGAGATACTCTTTCTCGAACACTTCGCGCGCGTCGCGCAGCGGCAGGGCCAGGATCTGGCCATCCGACTGACTGGGCGTGCGCGGCAGCATTTCGCCGACCTCGCGCGGCAGCATGTCCGCCGAAATCTGCGTTTCCGCATCGCCCTCTCGGGACAGGATCATCAGCCGTTCGACATTGTTGCGCAATTGCCGGACGTTTCCGGGCCAGTCGCTGGACTGCAAGACCGCCATTGCTTCGGGGCTGATCGCCTTCGGCTTGATGCCGGTTTGCTCGCTGATCTGCGTCATGAAAGCCTCCATGAGCAGCGGAATGTCCTGGCGCCGGTCGGCGAGCGGGGGCACGACGATCGGGACAACGGCGAGCCGATGGTAGAGATCCTCGCGGAATATCCCGTCGGCGATCATCGATTCCAGATTCTGCGCGGTCGACGAAATGATCCGGACGTCGACCTTCACCCGCTTGGAGCCGCCGACCCGCTCGAACGTCTGCTCGGTAAGAACGCGCAGAATCTTGTTCTGGGTCTCGCGCGGCATGTCGCCAACCTCGTCGAGATACAAGACGCCCCCATGGGCTTCCTCGAGTGCTCCGACCTTGCGCTCGACCCCCGGCGGTGTCTCCGTGCCGAAGAGCTCCACCTCCATGCGATCGGGCATGATGGCGGCCGCGTTGAGAGCGACAAAGGGACCATCGGCCCGGCTCGAGCCGGCGTGGATCGCACGCGCCACCATTTCCTTGCCGGAACCCGAGGCGCCAAGGATCATCACCCGGCTGTTGGTAGGGCCGACCCGCTCGATCAGAGTCCGCAACTGGTTCATCGGATGTGACTTGCCGATCAATTCGGCGAAATCGGACGAACGCCGACGCAGCTCCGAAACCTCGCGCTTCAACTTCGAGGTCTCCAGCGCCCTTTCGGCGACGAGAATCAGCCGATCGGCTTTGAAGGGCTTTTCGATGTAATCATAGGCGCCCCGGCGGATCGCCGACACGGCCGTCTCGATATTGCCGTGTCCGGAAATCATGACGACGGGAACTTCGGGATGCTGCGCCTTGATCGCATCGAGGAGATCAAGTCCGTCCAGCCGGCTGCCTTGCAGCCAGATATCCAGAAAGATAAGCCGCGGCACCCGGTCGGCGATCGACTGAAGCGCCGCATCCGAGCCGCCAGCCGTTCGCGTTTCATGACCCTCGTCCTCGAGAATCCCCGCTACCAGTTCGCGGATGTCGGCTTCGTCATCGACGATCAAGATGTCCGATGCCATCGATCTCACCTGTCCTTTCTTCCGTCTCTTCTTCGTTCGGCTCGACCGCAGTCTCCATCGCCGGCAAGGTGATACGTACCAATGCGCCTTGTGGCTGATCCAGTGCATCGTCGAGGGCGATGGTTCCGCCGTGATCCTCGATAATCTTCCGGACGATCGCCAGGCCGAGCCCTGTACCCTTCTCGCGTGTCGTCATGTAGGGCTCAAGCAGACGATCTCGATCCTCGCGCGGAAATCCGCGACCGTTGTCGATGATTTCGACGATGTGGCGGTCCTGGCCCGGCTCCGCCCGGATGACGATGCGACCCTCGATATCCTCGGTCGCCTCGAGCGCCTCAACCGCGTTCTTCACCAGATTTCCGAACGCTTGTGACAGCAGCCGAATGTCGTAGGAACCGAGCATCGGTTGATCTGGAATATCGGCCTCGAAGGAAATTCCATGATCACCCATTTCACGCATGAAAACTGCCTCGCGCAGCGCTTCGCGGAGATCCTTGGCTTCCATCTTCGGCTTCGGCATCCGCGCGAAGGTGGAGAATTCGTCCACCATGCGGCCGATATCGGAGACTTGTCGCACGATCGTTTCGATACACCGATCGAAGACTTCCCGATCGTCCTCGACGCGTTTGCCATAGCGGCGGCGGATGCGTTCGGCGGACAGTTGGATCGGGGTGAGCGGGTTCTTGATCTCATGGGCAATACGACGCGCGACGTCCGCCCAGGCTGATGAGCGCTGAGCCTCGACAAGGTCGGTGATGTCGTCGATCGTCACCACGCTCGACTGGGCCTCCTCCCCTGCCTCGGAGGACGTGATCCGGATCGCCAGCGTCCTTTCTCGGTCCCTGATGCGCAGTTTGACTTCCTCTTGATACTCCGGCCGCGACGATATGGACGCGGCGCGGTAAATTCTGCCGATGAGCGGAAACGTCTCATCGAGATTACGGCCCACCACGAGGCGAGATTCCACATCGAGAATGCGTTCGGCCGACGGATTGACCATCGTCGCCGTGCCATCTCGTTCGACACCGATCACGCCGACGGTCACGCCCGACAGAACGGCCTCGGTAAAGCGGCGGCGTTCGTCGATAACATCCTTGGCGTGAACCAGTTCCGAACGCTGGCTGCGAAGCTGCAGGATCATGTTGTTGAATGTGTTCGACAGGGATCCGACGTCGCCGTCGGACGCGCGCACGGGAACCGATATGGACAGATTGCCGTCGCTGACCTCATCGGCCGCCCCCATCAGCATCCGGATCGGTCGGACGAGCCTGTCGGCGACGCCGATGCCGGTCCAGATCGCCGACAACAGGACGATCAGCGTGATCCCGAGATACAACAGCGCAAAGGCGAGCTGGAGGCCGAAGCGATTGGACTGGAGGCTCGAATATTCGGCCGACCGCTCCTCCATCAACCGCAGCGCGGCGATCACCTCCGGATCGACGGCGCGCACGGTGTAAAGATAGACGTTCGCGATCTGCCGCAGCTTGATGATCGCGCCCACGAGGTTGGTCACACCGGGGGGGATGAAGACGAGGTTGCCTTCCGCCGCCTGTTTCAGAGCGTCGTCCGGGGGGACCGGCAGCGGTCGTTCGACCGCGACGTCAGCGGCCAGGAACGGCGTGCCGTCCGGCCGCAAAAGCTGCGCCCCGAGCAGAGAGCGCCCCTTGGCCTGGTCGGTCATCAGATTCTGGAAACCGGTCTGATCGAGACCGAACAACCGCCGTTGCTGGTCCAGGTCGTAAGCCATCGACAACGTTGAGCCCTGAAGGTTGCGGGCGTTCTCGTTGACATAGGCCCGCGCCACGCTGATCGAGGATTCGACAATGGTGCGGGTGCGAATCTCGAACCAGCGATCAAGGCCGAGATCGAGCGTGATACCGGCAACGACAGCCACCAGCAGCGCTGGCAGCGCGGCGACGATCGAGAACAGCAAGACGATGCGAACGTGCAAGCGCGATGCGGCCTTTCCCTGCCGCCGCGCCCGGACCATGCGCATGACTTCCCGCCCGATCAAAAGGCAGAGGATCAACACGAAGGCGCCGTTGACGACCGTCGCGATGGTCACGATCGTGTCCGTCGGCGCGATCGGCGTCAGTCCCATGAGGACCACGAAGGAGATCGCCCCCGTCACCAGTGCTCCCACGACGGCCAGAAGCCCTGGAACAAGCATGAACCGCCGCCGTTCCAACAGGAACGGAATCTCGCTTTCTGATGGCACCGGATGAGAGGTCATGATTCGCCGCGAATGATGATCACGTTGCCACACAGCAACGGATTGTGTCTAATCTGCAACGAAATTCGGCAGATATCCAGCTATCTGATCGAGCGGACGACAGAAATGTCGAGATCGCGGATTTTCTTGCGCAGGGTATTACGGTTGACGCCCAACAGATCGGCCGCCCGAACCTGGTTTCCGCGCGTTGCCGCGAGAGCTGCCGCGATCAGCGGATACTCTACGTCTCGCAAGATCCGTTCATGCAGACCTGGCGGGGGCAGACCATCCCCGAACGACGCGAAATAGTCGCCGAGATAACGTTCCACCGCCGCGCTGAGATCGATCGGCCTGCCGCCATCGCTGTCGATGCCGGGGGAACTGGGAGCATCATTGGACAATTCGTGCTCGACCAATTCGGCCGATATCTCGTCTTGCGGATAGAGCGCGGACAGGCGGCGAACGAGGTTCTCGAGCTCACGGACGTTGCCGGGCCAAGGATAGCGGCGCATGACGTCGAGCGCGCCCTGGCTCAGCGATTTTCGCGGCAGCCCCTCCTTTTCGGCCTGGGCAAAGAAGTGCCGCGCGAGATCGCCCAGATCCTCGATGCGTTCGCGCATCGGTGGCAACCGCAGCGGCACCACGTTGAGACGGTAGAAGAGGTCCTCGCGAAACAGCCCGCGGCCGATCAGCTGGCGCAGATCCTTGTTGGTGGCGGCCACGATACGCACGTCGGTGGCGATCGGCGTGCGCCCTCCGACGATCGTATATTCGCCCTGTTGGAGCACCCGCAGAAGTCGGGTCTGCGCTTCCATCGGCATGTCGCCGATCTCGTCTAGAAACAGCGTTCCGCCCTCGGCCTGCTCGAACCGGCCGCTGGTACGCGCCTGCGCCCCGGTGAAAGCCCCCTTCTCATGACCGAAAAGTTCGGATTCGATCAACTCGCGCGGGATCGCCGCCATGTTGATAGCCACGAACGGCCCCTTGCGCCGCCGTCCATAATCGTGAAGCGCACGGGCGACGAGTTCCTTGCCGGTGCCCGATTCACCCGTGATGGTCACAGTGAGATCGGTCTGCATCATCCGGGCCAGCGCGCGGTAGATGTCCTGCATCGCCGGCGAACGGCCCACCAGCGGCATGGAGTCCTGGAGTTCTTCCGGCGCGCCCGTCTTGGCCCCGGGCCTCGGTTCGGACAGCGCGCGGCGCACGATCGCGACGAGTTCGGTCAGATCGAAGGGCTTGGGAATGTAGTCGTAGGCGCCCTTCTCCGACGCCTTGATGGCCGTCATGAAAGTGTTCTGCGCACTCATGACGATCACGGGAAGGTCCGGGCGCGAGTTCTTGATCCGCGGCAGCGTGTCGAAGGCGTTGCCGTCGGGCATGAGAACGTCGGTGATGACGAGATCGCCCTCGCCTGCCGAAATCCACCGCCACAGCGTCGCGATATTCGAGGTCACGCGCACCTCGAACCCGGCGCGCATCAGCGCCTGCGAGACCACCGTGCGGATGGCCGAGTCATCGTCGGCGACGAGGATCTGCATACTCATTCCCGTGTCCTCAGATTTCCGTTCCGACAAGCAGGTCGTGCTCGTCGGGCGTTCGCCCTTCGCGCCAGGCGGGCATCAGAACGCGGAAGATCGTGTGCCCCGGCTGCGACTCGCATTCGATGACCCCGCCATGATCGCCGACGATCTTCGCGACCAGGGCAAGTCCAAGGCCGGAACCGCTCGGCTTGGTCGTCACGAAGGGATCGAAGATGTGCTGGCGGAGGTCGTCGGGGACCCCGGCGCCGTTGTCTTCCACGGCGAATTCCAACGGCAGGGTAACGCGGTCCTTGGTGCCGGGAACCGACAGCCGGACGCCGGGCTTGAACGCGGTCGAAAGGCGGATTTCGCCGCCCTCGCGACCATTTACCGCTTCCGCCGCATTCTTCAGGAGGTTGAGAAAGACTTGCACCAGCTGATCCCGGTTGGCGAGGACCGCCGGAAGCGAGGGGTCGTAGAGCTCGGCGATCTTGATATTCCGGGCAAAGCCGCTTTTGCCGAGCATCTTCACATGCTCCAGGACCGAATGAATATTGACCGCCGATCGCTCGATCGGCCGCTGGTCGGAGAACACCTCCATCCGGTCGACCAGCTTGACGATCCGATCGCTTTCCTCCTGGATCAACCGGGTCAAACCCCGATCCTCGTCGCTCGCCGAGGTGGCCAGAAGTTGCGCCGCGCCCTTGATCCCGGACAGCGGGTTGCGGATTTCATGGGCCAGCATGGCCGCCAACCCGGTGACGGACCGGGCGGCAGACCGGTGGGTCAACTGGCGGTCCATCTTCTCGGCAATGGAGCGAAGCTGGATCATCACCACGACGAGGTCGGGCTCGTCCGGTAAATTCGAGACGTACAAATCCACCAGCCGTTCGCCGCCGAGACGCGGCGAGGAAAGGTCGACGCGGTACTCGCTAATCCGCCCCTGCTGCTGGCGGACCTGCTCGATCAGGGCGAAGAGCGGGCTGTCACCCGGCACGAAGTCCTGAATCCGCCGTTTGGCGAGACTGGCCATGCCGGCCGAAAAGAACTGCTCGGCATCGGAATTGGCGAACCGAAAATACCCTTCGCGGTCGAGAACGACGACGGGATGCGGCAAGGCATTCAGGATACGCGTGTGTTCAGACGCAACGCCTGGAGAATCGAACGGGATCGTCACCGGTCAGGCCGCATCGCGAAAGAGGTCATGCCGGAAGGTCGGCTCCACATCGGACAGGCGGGCGTCGCCGAACAAGCGCCGCAGGCAGGCGATGATAGCCGCCGGCTCACGGCCCGCCATGACCGACGCTCTATCCGTCGTCGGGATCGGCCCGAGACCCGCGCCGAAACGGTCAAGGTACCAGCCCAGATGCTTGCGCGCATGGCGGATGCCGACATTCAAGCCGTAGTGGGCCAGCATCATATCGTAGTGCTCCTCGACGAGATCGGACAGGCGAATGGGGGACAGGTCCTTCAAGCCAACCCGGCCGGCGAGAAGCCCCGGCAGCCAGGGCCGTCCTTGCGCCCCGCGACCGACCATGACGGCATCGGCCAGGCTCGCTGTCAGCATCGGGTCCAGTTGATCCGAACGGACAAGATCGCCATTGGCAACGACCGGCACGGTGACAGCGTCGCGCACCGCCGCGATCGCTGGCCAGTCGGCCTTTCCTTCATAGAAATCGGCGCGGGTTCGCCCATGCACCGTGATCATCCGGACGCCCGCGGCCTCGGCCCTCGCCGCAAGTTCGGGAGCGTTGATCGAGGCGCGATCCCAACCGAGCCGCATCTTCAACGTCACCGGAATATCGCCGGCGCCGGCGACAGTCGCTTCGACGATCCGCAAGGCGAGATCAGGCTCGCGCATCAGTGCCGAGCCGGACAATCCGCCGACGACTTTTTTCGCCGGACAGCCCATGTTGATGTCGATGATGTCGGCGCCGAGCTCCGCCAGCCGTTCGGCCGCCTGACGCATCCACTTCGGATCGCGGCCGGCGAGTTGGACGGCATGCGTGCCCGAACCGTCCCGCATTGCCCGCATCGCACTCACGTCGCAGCCTTTGACGAATTCGCCGCTGGCGACCATTTCGGATACAACCAGCCCCGCGCCGAATCGGCGCGCGAGACGACGAAACGCAACGTCGGAAATACCCGACAAAGGTGCCAGGAAGACGCGGTTATCCAAGCGGTTAGGCCCAATCGACAGCGGTTGCTCGACACTGCGCGGGGTCGCTCGCCAAGCGCCGGTTTCGGAGCTCTTTCCAGGATGTGTCGATTCTCGCATCATTAGGCTGCACTTTATAGAGGCGTGCTCAAATGACAAGCATATTGCACTTGCGAAGTAGCCCTCATCTGTGATCCAGACTGGGGCGACACAAGGGAGGAATGGCCAGAATGAAACCCACTGTCGCGGCGATCGTTGTCGCTGCGGGGCGCGGCGAACGGGCCGGCCAATCCCATGAAGGGCCGAAGCAATATCGCTGCATCGCGGGACGGTCCATTCTGGCGCGGACCCTCGATAATATCCGTTCGCATCCGGCCATCGACCGCCTGGTTCTGGTCATCCACCCCGATGACAGAGACCTGGTGCGTAGAGCCCTTGGGAGCGATGCCGACCACGGCCTGCAAGTCGTCATCGGCGGTCCGACCCGCCAGGAATCGGTTCGTCTTGGACTGGCTGCCTTGGCCGAAACACCGCCGGATCGCGTGCTGATTCACGATGCCGTACGGCCTTTCGCCGACGCGGCTTTGATCGAACGAACTCTGGCGGCTCTTTCCGATACCGCCAGTGCCATCCCGGCGCTGCCCGTCGCGGATACCCTGAAACGTGGTGCGGAGGCTAGCCTGATCGCCGCGACGGTCGACCGGCGGCAACTCTTTGCCGCCCAGACGCCGCAGGGCTTTCCCTTCGGCCCGATTCGCGACGCGCACGAGCTGGCCGCCCGGTCCGGCCGGACCGATTTCACCGACGACGCCTCGATTGCCGAATGGGCCGGGCTGACCGTGCGGCTCGTCGACGGTTCGCCAGACAATGTGAAACTGACGACCGCGCGTGATATCGCCTTGGCCGACGAACGATTGAGGAGAGCCCCGGGCATGATCGATGTCAGAACCGGCAATGGCTATGACGTCCACCAGCTGGTCGATGGCGACCATGTGACACTGTGCGGCGTGCGGATCGCCCATGATCGCGCGCTATCCGGACATTCCGATGCCGATGTCGGGCTGCACGCGCTCACCGACGCCTTGCTCGCCACCTGCGGGGCGGGTGATATCGGCGACCATTTCCCGCCCAGCGATCCGCAATGGCGGGGCGCGCCGTCGCATATCTTCGTGGCGAAGGCTGTGGAGATCGTGCGCGCGAAGGGCGGACGAATCATGAATGCCGATGTGTCGCTGATCTGCGAGGCGCCGAAGATCGCGCCCCACCGCGAGACGATGCGGCAAGCGATCGCCGAGATGACCGGGATCGGCCTCGACCGGGTCTCGGTCAAGGCGACGACCAACGAAACCATCGGTTTCGTCGGACGACAGGAAGGTATTGCGGCGATCGCCACGGCGAGTGTCGCTTACGGGGAAAGCGCGTGACGGAAGAAGCGGGCGAGATCGCAGGCAAGGCGCGACGGGTCATCGAGGCCTACACCGCGCTCGGCCTGAAGATTGCCACCGCCGAGTCCTGCACTGGCGGGTTGATTGCGGCGGCCCTGACGGATATCGCCGGGTCTTCGGCTGTCCTCGACCGCGGGTTCGTAACCTACTCGAACGAGGCCAAAATCGCGATGATCGGTGTTGATCCGGCAAGTCTGACGGCCGATGGCGCCGTGTCTGAAGCCGTCGCACGGCAGATGGCGGAAGGTACCTTGCGAGCCTCGAACGCGGATGTCACCATATCCGTCACCGGCATCGCGGGTCCAGGTGGCAGTTCGTCGGCAAAGCCCGTCGGCCTGGTGCATTTCGCATGCGCGGGCAACGGTTTGACACGACACGTGGAAAAACGCTTCGGTGACCTTGGCCGTTCGGCTATCCGAGGCGCCAGCGTCAGCGTGGCGCTCGATCTATTACTGGAAGCGGTGAGAGATCAGCTGGCCTGCTGAGAATCGGCCGCGCGGGTATCGAAACCGTAGATTGCGTCGGCGCGCTCCTCGAATGCCTTTGCGAACCGCCGAAAGGCAAAGTCGAACATCGATCCCATCAGCAGGCCGAGCGTCCGACTCTTGAACTCGTATTCGATGAAGAAATTGACGTCACAGCCGCCGTCGCTGGCTGCCTCGAAGGTCCAACGATTGTCGAGATAGCGGAACGGCCCGTCGACATATTTGACGTCGATTCGGCGTTCGGCGGGCTTGAGCAAGACCTGCGTCGAGAAGGTTTCCCGAACCATCTTGTAGGCGACCGTCATGTCGGCCACGAGCAACGTCTTGCCGTCTTTTTCGCGCCGGGAGCGCACGACCAACTGCTGGCAAAGCGGCAGGAATTCCGGATATTTATCGACATCCGCGACGAGCGCGAACATTTCATCTGGGCTATGGCGCACATGGCGCGTCGTCTCGAACTTTGCCATGGTTCCGCAATATTAGGCTGCGGCCTCGCGGGCAAGGCGCGCCGCTTTGAGCCGGTCGAAATCTTCGCCGGCATGATGCGACGAGCGGGTCAGCGGGCTGGACGCGACCACGAGGAAGCCTTTCGCCAGCGCCACGGTCTCAAATGACGTGAACTCTTCCGGAGTCACAAAGCGCATCACGGCGTGGTGCTTCTTGGTCGGCTGCAGATATTGCCCGATGGTGAGGAAATCGACGTCGGCGGTCCTCAGATCGTCCATCAGTTGCAGCACTTCGTTCCGCTCTTCGCCGAGGCCGACCATGATGCCGGATTTGGTGAACATCGTCGGATCGAGTTCCTTGACCCGCTGCAAGAGGCGGATCGAGTGGAAGTAGCGGGCTCCGGGCCGAACCGTCAGATAGTTCGACGGCACCGTTTCCAGATTGTGGTTGAAGACGTCGGGCTTGGCGGCCACCACCGCTTCGAGCGCACCGGGTTTGCGCAGGAAATCCGGCGTCAGGATCTCGATTGTCGTTCCCGGCGCGATGGCGCGGATCGCGCGGATCGTCTTGACGAAGTGTTCCGCGCCGCCGTCGGGCAGATCGTCGCGGTCGACCGAGGTGATAACGACATGGGCCAGCCCCATCGCAGCCACGGCACGCCCGACACTCTCCGGTTCGCTTTGGTCCAGCGCCTTCGGCAGGCCGGTGGCAACGTTGCAGAAGGCGCAGGCACGGGTACAAATCCCGCCCATGATCATGAAGCTCGCGTGCTTCTTCTCCCAGCAACCCCCGATATTGGGACAGCCGGCTTCCTCGCAAACCGTCACCAGATTATTGGAACGGGTAATTTCGCGGGTTTCGTAATAGCCCTTGGACACCGGCGCCTTGACGCGAATCCAGTCCGGCTTCTTCAGACTGGCCGTCTGATCCGGACGATGGGCTTTTTCGGGATGCCGCGGCCGGGGAGTCTCCCCGGCCGGCAGGCGGTTATCGAGCACGGTGACCATGCGACTTACTTAGCCCCGCCTTGGCACCGTTGCAACGCGTCGCAGCGCTTGGCTGCTATGTGCGACCGCGAACCGCGCGGAAGATGAAGATCAACAAGCAAGCGCCGATGAATCCTACGATCAGATAGGAGAACGAGAACGACGCGCCAGCCTGAAAATCGACCAGACCCGTAAGTCCGAGGATCAGGTTCAGAACGATAGCGCCGACGATCCCCAGAATGATATTCATGAAAAGCCCCATGTCGCTCTTCATGACCTTTTCGGCCAACCAACCAGCGATGCCGCCGACGATAATTGCTGCAAGCCAACTCATACGAATCTCCATCAAGATTTTTGTTTTGATGAAGATAGGGCGAATTGATCTTTGCCAAGCTCACCGTTGCATTTTTTGTGAAAGACGGTGATCGGCTGGAAATTTCCCCATGCGGCGACGGCTGCTCGCTTTTCTGAGCGACGATGCGGCTGTTGACTACGAACGCCCTGCTCCACCATCGAAGTCGGGGCGGCTTGGGCATGACCCCAAGCCTGCGCCTCACATATGGATGACCTTGCCATAGGCATCGAGCACGCTCTCGTGCATCATTTCCGACAGGGTCGGATGCGGGAAGACGGTGTGCATCAGTTCTTCCTCGGTAGTCTCCAGGCCCATGGCTATGACGAAGCCCTGGATGAGTTCGGTCACTTCAGCGCCAACCATATGCGCACCGAGCAACTCGCCGGTCTTGGCGTCGAACACGGTCTTCACCAGTCCCTCGGGCTCGCCGAGCGCGATCGCCTTGCCGTTGCCCTTGAAGTTGAAGCGACCGATTTTGACCTCGCGGCCAGCCTCCTTAGCCTTGACCTCCGTCAGGCCCACCGAGGCGACCTGCGGCTGGCAATAGGTGCAGCCGGGAATCTGCGTCGTCTTCATGGGGTGGACATCCATCCCCTTGATCTTCTCGACGCAGATCGTCCCCTCATGCTCGGCCTTGTGGGCCAGCATCGGCGGTCCGGCCACATCGCCGATGGCATAGATGCCCTCGACATTGGTCCGGCCAAAGCCGTCGATCTTGACCACGCCCCGCTCGATCGCCACGCCGGCCTCCTCGAGCCCAAGGCCCTCGATGTTGCACTGGACGCCGACGGCCGAAATCAGCCGCTCGGCCTTCAGCGTCTCGGTCTTGCCGCCCTTTGCCTCGACGGTCACCTCGACGCCCTGCCCGGATTTCGTTACCTTCGAGACCTTGGCGTCGGTCAGGATCTTGAGGCCCTGCTTCTCCAGATGCTTGCGGGCGACGCCCGCGATCTCGGCATCCTCGACCGGCATGATCTGCGGCAGCAGTTCGACGACCGTCACCTCGGCGCCCATCGTGCAGTAGAAGGAGGCGAATTCGATGCCGATCGCGCCTGAGCCCATGACGATGAGCGATTTGGGCATCGACGCCGGCTTCATCGCCTCGAAATAGGTCCAGATACGATCACCGTCCGGCTCGATGCCCGGCAGAACGCGCGGCCGCGCGCCGGTGGCGACGATCACATGCTTGGCTTTGTAAACGCCCTCTCCGAGTACGCCTTTCGGCACCGGGTTCTGCGGCTCAACCGCCGGCTTCTTCATCTTGCCGACCGACACCTCGACGGAGGCGTCCTTCCCGGCCTTGGTGATCTTCGCTTCGCCCCAGATGACGTCGATCTTGTTCTTCTTCATCAGATAGCCGACGCCGCCGTTGAGCTGCGCCGAAACGCCGCGCGAGCGCTTGACCACGGCGGCGATATCGAAACCGGGCTTGGCGATTGTCAGTCCGTAGTCCTTGGCGTTCTCGGCATAGTGGAAGATCTCCGCCGAGCGCAGGAGCGCCTTGGTCGGGATGCAGCCCCAGTTGAGACAGATACCGCCGAGGTGCTCGCGCTCCACGACGGCAGTCTTGAACCCGAGTTGCGCCGCCCGGATCGCCGCGACATAGCCGCCAGGGCCGCCGCCGATGATCAGGATGTCGTAGGTATCAGCCATTGGTCGTCTCCTCGGCCGGACGGGCGGAGTGAGACGCCTTGTCGGCTTCGTTCAATATCGCTCTCACCGGCTCAACCAACTCCTCGCCGAGAACGCGGGTGTGCGCGGCGGAAAGATGCACTCCGTCCAATTCTGTCGTCTCGCAGACCTCGGACGCATCGAAAAAAGCGCAGCCATATTCTTCTGCCACCTTAGTAAAGGCCGAGCGGAAATGCTGCGTTTCCTCGACGCCATGGCCGAATAGCAAGGCAAAGTCGGGCTCCATCGTTTCGCAGAACATGGGCGGGGCGACGATCAGGATTTGCGGCGCCGCATAGCCACGCTGATATGGGAACCCTTGGACGATCTCGACCAGCCGCTCCATGCCCTGGCGTGACTCGAACACCCTGCCTCCACCGGTGTGGCGCTTGAGGTCGTTTGTTCCCAGCATGAGGATGACGAGATCGAGTGGCTGATGCGCGCCAAGCGCGGTGGCGATCGTCTTCACCCCATTGCGCTCGGCCATCACCATCTGGTCGTCGAACACCGTGGTACGGCCGTTCAGGGCGTCGGTGATGACCACGACATCATCGCCGAGCGCTTTGGCTAGGACATTCGGCCAGCGGTCATCGAAGGCGTGCCGCAATCCGGTTTCGGAGTCGTAGCCCCAGGTCAGCGAGTCGCCGTAGCACAGTACCGTCTTCATGAAACCATTGTCTCCGCCCTCTACCGTCCGTCCAGCAATTTCGTCACGTCTTCCAGGCTGCGCACGTCCGGAGCCAACTCGACAGGCGCCTCGGAGCGCTCGGACAGTCGGAAGATATCGCCTCGCGCTGAATCCAGTACCCGGGCGGCGATGATCGCCGCCTGCTCGCACATGACGAGCGTGTTCGTCTGGTTCGGTGCGATCGTTTCAGGAGGATAGCTCAGGCAAAGTTCGACGCCGTCCAAACTCCAATCCGCAGCGACGATCTTTGCGCCCAGGCTCGATGACCACACCGAGGCGGACCCACCGGGCGCAAGATACTCGACCTGCACGGAAGGATCGTCGGGACCGTCCCCCCCGTAAAGTAGGGTCATGTCGATGAAGTCGAACGTGGCGGATTCACTCGTGCCGCCTGCCACCGCCGCCTCCGTCTCAAAAACGCCGAGCAGACACCCCAAGGCTGCGACCAGTGCGACCCGACGACCTCGCGCGCCATCGGAGGATGGGATGTGCATCGCCTCAAACCAGCATCGACATCGGGTTTTCGATCAGCTGCTTGAACGCCCCGATCAACTCGGCGCCCAACGCGCCGTCGACCGCCCGGTGATCGGTGGACAGCGTCGCGCTCATCACTGTCGCCACCGCGACCGCGCCGTTCTTCACTACCGCCCGCTGCTCACCGGCCCCAACGGCCAGGATCGTCGCGTGCGGCGGGTTGATCACCGCCGCAAAGTCCTTGATGCCGAACATGCCGAGATTGGAGACCGCCGTGGTGCCGCCTTGGTATTCTTCCGGCTTCAGTTTGCGCGTGCGGGCGCGCTTGGCCAGATCCTTCATCTCGTTGGAAATCGCCGAGAGGGTCTTCTCCTCCGCCCGCCTGATGATCGGCGTGATCAGGCCGCCCTCGATCGACACCGCAACGCCGACATCGGCGTGCTTGTGCCGCAGCATGGCGGTCTCCGTCCAGGAAACGTTGGCGGTCGGCACCGCCTTCAGCGCCAACGCCATCGCCTTGATGATCATGTCGTTGACCGACAGCTTATAGGCGGGACGGTCGCCGGCCTCGCCCTTGACCATCGGCGCGGCGTCGTTGAGCTGTTTGCGCAGCGCCAGCAGCGCGTCGAGTTCGCAGTCAATCGTCAGATAAAAATGCGGGATCGTAGTCTTCGCTTCGACGAGGCGCTTGGCGATGGTCTTGCGCATACCGTCGTGCGGGACCTTTTCGTAGGAGCCTTCTTCGAAGAGCTTGAGGATGGATTCGTCGCTGGCGGCCTTGGCCATCGGAGCGGCAGCCGGCTGAGCGGCCGCCGCGCCCGTTTCAGCCGGGGCCGCCTTCCTGGCTCCGCCCTTCGCCGCGGCTTCCACGTCGGTCTTCACGACCCGGCCACGCGGGCCGGAGCCTTCGACGGTGCCAATATCGATGTCGGCGTCCTTGGCCAGCCGCCGCGCCAGCGGCGAGGCGAAGACGCGGTCACCCTCGGCGCCATCCGACGCCGCTGGTTCCGCCCCCTCAGAAGCGCGACTGTCGGCGCGAATCGCAGCGTCTTTCGCATCGGCCTCAGGTTCCGTGATCGCCGCGTCGGCCTGTGGATCGGCCTTGATCGCACCGGCCTGTCCTTTGCCTTGAGACGCCTTCTCACCACTCGCAGCGCTCCCGCCCGCCGCCGCGTCCTCGGCGCTCTCGCCGTCGGCGGCGAGGATGGCGATGATCTCGTTGACCTTGACGCCCTCGGTGCCGGCCGCGACGACGATCTTGGCGACAGTGCCCTCGTCGACGGCCTCGACCTCCATCGTCGCCTTGTCGGTCTCGATCTCGGCGATGATGTCGCCGGAGGACACCTTGTCACCCTCCTTGACCAGCCATTTGGCGAGGTTGCCCTCTTCCATGGTCGGTGAAAGCGCGGGCATCGTCACGTTGATCGGCATCCGGAACGTCTCCTCAATGGCCCTTACGCCGGGCGTCGTGTTCTTGTGCGTGGGCTGCCAGCTTGGCGACATGCGCCGACCAGCCACTACGGTGGTCGAGCAGCAACGTGGCGCGCTCGGCTTCCGGCGCCGCTTGCCAGCCCTGATGTTCGATCGTGACGCGGGTGCCGCTCCCCCGCTGTTCAAGCGTGACCGAGACCACGGTGTCGAAGTCCCAGTCCTCGTCGGCCCAAACCATGACGAAGCCGCGTGGGGGATGATAGGCTGTGACCTTCGCGCGCGTGGTTCGTTGCCGTCCCGCCGGATCTTTCCAGGGTTCTAGGAAGCGACCGCCGTGCTTTGGCTCGAATTCCAGCTCCTCGCGCCACCAAGTCTTGAAACATTCGGGCTCGGTCAGGCAGTCCCACACCGAGGCCGGCGAGACATCGACATCCCGGACGATCACGAGGCTATCGCCAGCCTCGTTCGATCCGATGTTCGCGGTCTCGCCGTGCATCGCGTCAATCCCGATAAGTGACGGACTTGACCGCGTCGATCACTTCCTTGACCGACGGCAGCGCCAGTTTTTCCAGATTAGCCGCATAAGGCATCGGCACATCCTTGCCGCAGACCTTAAGAACCGGTGCGTCGAGATGGTCGAAGGCGCGGACCATCAGCTCGGACGCGATGTGCGAGCCGATCGAGCCCTGCGGCCAGCCCTCTTCCACCGTGACGCAGCGATTGGTCTTCTTCACCGAGCGAATGACGGTGTCGATGTCCATCGGCCGGATGGTGCGAAGATCGATGATCTCGGCGTCGATCCCGTCTTTGGCCAATTCCTCGGCCGCCTTGATCGCATAGGTCATGCCGATGCTGAAGGAGACGATGGTAACGTCGGTGCCCTTCCTGTGGATGCGGGCCTTGCCGATCGGCACCGTCCAGTCGTCGATCTTCGGAATGTCGAAGGACTGGCCGTAGAGGATTTCGTTCTCGAGGAAGATCACCGGATTGGGATCGCGGATCGCTGATTTCAGAAGTCCCTTGGCGTCCGCGGCCGTGTAGGGCTGCACCACCTTGAGGCCAGGTATATGGCTGTACCAGGCGGCGTAGTCCTGGCTGTGCTGGGCGGCCACGCGCGCGGCCGCGCCATTCGGCCCGCGGAAGACGATCGGGCAGCCCATCTGGCCACCGGCCATGTAAAGCGTCTTGGCCGCCGAATTGATGATGTGGTCGATCGCCTGCATGGCGAAGTTGAAGGTCATGAACTCGACGATCGGCCGCAAACCCGCGAAAGCGGCGCCGACGCCGAGACCGGCAAAGCCATGCTCGGTGATCGGCGTATCGACGACGCGACGCGCGCCGAATTCCTCGAGCAGCCCCTGGGTGATCTTGTAGGCGCCTTGGTATTCGGCCACCTCCTCGCCCATGACGAACACGGTCTCGTCGCGGCGCAACTCCTCGGCCATGGCGTCGCGCAGCGCTTCGCGCACGGTGGTCGCCACCATTTCGGTCCCTTCGGGAATCTCCTGCCCGAACCCGCCGCCGTCGTCCTCCGGTTCAGGATGAACCTTGCCCTCGGCCGGCACACGCCGCGCCGCGCCGTCGGATGTCGAGGCGCTTGCTTTTGCTTCGCCAGCTTCGGCGTCAGCACCCTGCTCGGCACTTTTCGCCCCGCCGCCGGACGACGCGCCTTCGAGCGCGCTCGCGTCCTCGCCGTCGACCAGCAACAGTGCGATCGGCGTATTGACCTTCACGCCCTCGGTACCGGCTTCGATCAGGATCTTGCCGAGCTTGCCCTCATCGACGGCTTCGACCTCCATGGTCGCCTTGTCGGTTTCGATCTCGGCGATCACATCGCCCGGCGCGACGTCATCGCCCTCCTGCTTGATCCATTTGGCCAGATTGCCCTCTTCCATGGTCGGGGACAGGGCGGGCATCAGAATTTCGATCGGCATCGTCGGTCCCCTTACTCGGCCGTCTGCGGAAGTTCATCCGCGTAGATGTCGGTCCACAGCTCGGACACATCCGGCTCCGGATCGTTCTGGCCAAAGTCCGCCGCGTCGGCGACGATCTCGCGGACCTCCTTGTCGATGGATTTGACGTCGTCCTCGGACATGGCGTGGTCTTCCATGAGCCGACGCTTGACCTGTTCGATCGGATCGGACTCCGACCGCATCTTCTGGACCTCGTCGCGGCTGCGGTATTTCGCCGGATCGGACATGGAATGACCGCGATAGCGATAGGTCATCATCTCCAAGATGATCGGCCCGTCGCCCTTACGGCAATGTTCGACAGCAAGATCGCCCGCCGCCTTCACGGCGCGGACGTCCATGCCGTCGACCTGAATGCCCGGAATCTTGAAAGACAGGCCGCGATGGGCGAAGTTGGTCTCGGCCGACGCGCGGTTGACCGAGGTTCCCATTGCGTAGCGATTGTTCTCAATGACGTAGATCACCGGGAGCTTCCACAACGAGGCCATGTTGAAGCTCTCATAGACCTGGCCCTGGTTGGCTGCGCCATCGCCGAAATAAGTTACCGCGACCGCGTCCGTGCCGTTGTAGCGGTTCGCGAAGCCAAGCCCGGTGCCGATCGAGACCTGCGCACCGACGATGCCGTGTCCGCCGAAGAAATTCTTCTCCTTCGAAAACATGTGCATCGAGCCGCCCTTGCCCTTCGAGTAGCCGCCGCGGCGCCCGGTCAACTCGGCCATAACGCCGCGCGCTTCCATGCCGGTGGCGAGCATATGGCCATGATCGCGATAGCCCGTGACAACCTGATCGCCATCCTTCAAGGCCATCTGCATGCCGACGACTACGGCCTCCTGACCGATGTAGAGATGGCAGAATCCGCCGATGAAACCCATGCCGTAGAGCTGTCCGGCCTTTTCCTCAAAGCGGCGAATCAGCAGCATGTCGCGATAGGCCTGAAGTTCGCCATCCTTGGAAAAGGATGCCGGCTTGGGCGGTTCGAAATGCTGGAGCGTCTTGACGATTTCGGCGGACGCATCCGCCGACGCGCCCTTTTGTGGGCCGCTCGCTCCGCCGGCGTCTTTTGCCGTGGGGGATTTCTTCTGCCTGGCCGCCATGCTGCCTCCCGGTCTTGACTTGCCGACATGCGGCCACAAATCCTGATGGGAGTATAGACGGTGCGCTGCCATCATCAAGCGATGTAGATCTGTTTAACGGATTTCACGTTTAATTGCCGCTATGAAGCAAATTAACTGAAAAACGATTAATCGCTGCGCTGTTACGTAGATGCTTGCTGTGCCGGGTGCTGAAAGACAATCCGCGGGTCACCGTCAGGGCGCCAAAGGCATCCTTTGGCCGGCCGGATTCGCGGCCGGTCAGCGAAGGATGACGATCTCGTCGTCGGTGGTCACGTTGAGCGCCCGGCGTGCTCGCTCGTCGATCATGTCGCGCTCGAGCGTTCCGTCGTGGAGGAGCTGGACTCGCTGTTCGAGCCGTTCGCGAACTTCAGTCACTTCGTCGATCTTGGCACCACGTTCGGCCAGCTCCCGGCTCAATGCCGCCTTGGCCTCCAGGCTATAGCGTCCGCTTTGGGCATGGATCGCGAAATAGGCCAGAAAGCTGACCGTGATCGCCGGCACGATCAAGCGGCCGATATGGCTCTGTCGCTTTTGGATGGTACGCATCTTGGCTCCTTGCCGCCATCATCGCAGCCCTCCCTTAAGAGAGCGTAAACCACGTCCTGGCCATGAATTGTCCAGACACCGATGGCCGCCGGTGTTTTCGCCCTGTATCCGCTGCCCTAGGTTCCACCGTCCGAGCAACGGACAATTGGACGATGGACCGAACGGATCATGAATGCATCGCGGGCAAACACGGGGCATCCGAAAAGTCACGGCATGCGAACGACGCGACCGAACAACGGCTCGAGGACGAAGGCTCGCCGCTGAGCCATAGCGAGCGGCATCAAATCGAGGACAGGCTGAAATTGCGGCCGGTCGCCGTCTACGAGTTGGTTCGCCAGGAAGGCGAAGACGAACTGTCGCGCCCGACCAGCAGCCTTTGGTGGTCGGGCCTCGCGGCCGGGCTGTCGATCGGCTTTTCGGTCTTTGCGCAAGCGGCGATCCGCGCCAACCTGCCCGATACGGACTGGCGCCCGCTGATCGATTCCTGGGGCTACGCGGTCGGCTTCCTGATCGTCATTCTCGGACGTCAGCAGCTGTTCACCGAGATCACTCTGACCGCCACGCTGCCTGTCCTGGCCCGGCCGAGCTGGCGCGGCCACCTGGCGATCGCCCGCCTCTGGCTCATCGTTTTTGCCGCCAACATGGTGGGAACGACCATCTTTGGCGCGGCGATCGCCTTTGATGTCCTTAATTTGCCGGACATCGCCAAGGCCGCGATCGAAATTTCGCAGGAAGCCATGGAACCGGGTTTCGGTCATACACTGCTGCGCGGAATTGCCGCAGGCTGGCTGATGGCGACGGTGGTCTGGCTATTGCCGTCGGCGGATAAATCCAGCTTCCTGGTGATCGCGCTCCTGACCTACCTCATCGCGCTGTTTCACCTGTCTCATGTGGTGGCGGGATCAGTCGAGGCGATGGCCCTGGTCTTTTCCGGTCACCTGTCGTTCGTCGATGCGGTCATCGGCTTCTATGTCCCGGCCCTCATCGGCAACATCCTGGGCGGCGCGACGCTGTTCGCGCTGATCAGCTATGGTCAGGTCGCCGACGAGTTGGACGAGAAGAAAAGATGAAAAAACGGCACCGGCGGACCTCGCCCGCCGGTGCCGATCTGGCGTACCGAATGCGGCAGGCAGTTCAGCCGCGCCGACGCAGGATCGAGCGGCCGGCATAGACGCCCTGGTCACCCAGCTCTTCCTCGATCCGCAGCAGCTGGTTGTACTTGGCGAGACGGTCCGAACGCGCCAGCGATCCGGTCTTGATCTGCCCGCAATTGGTCGCGACCGCGAGGTCGGCGATGGTCGAATCCTCGGTCTCGCCGGAGCGGTGCGACATCACCGCGCTATAGCCAGCGCGATGGGCGACGCTGACGGCGTCGAGCGTCTCCGACAAGGTGCCGATCTGATTCACCTTCACGAGGATCGAATTGGCGACGCCCTTGTCGATGCCCTCGCGCAGGCGCTCGGAATTGGTCACGAAAAGGTCGTCGCCGACGAGCTGAACCGTCCCGCCGATCTGGTCGGTCAGGGTCTTCCAGCCGCTCCAGTCGTCCTCGCCCATGCCGTCCTCGATCGAGATGATCGGATAGGCGCCCGCGAGTTCGGCGAGATAGGCCGCCATCTCGGTGGGTGACAGCTTCCGCCCCTCGCCTTCCAGATCGTAGACATCGTTCTTGAAGAATTCCGTCGCGGCGCAGTCGAGCGCCAGGAACATATCCTCGCCCGGCTTGTAGCCGGCCTTCTCGATCGCCTTCATGACGAAGTCGAGACCGTCCCTGGCCGAGGCCAAACCCGGCGCGAAGCCGCCCTCGTCGCCGACATTGGTGTTGTGACCGGCGTCCTTGAGCATCTTCTTGAGGGTGTGGAACACCTCCGCGCCCATCCGCAGCGCCTCGCCGAAACGCTCCGCGCCCACCGGCATGATCATGAATTCCTGGAAGTCGATCGGGTTGTCGGCATGGGCGCCGCCATTGATGATGTTCATCATCGGCACCGGCAGGACATGGGCCGAGGCGCCGCCGACATAGCGATAGAGCGGCAGGCCGGAGGCGTCGGCCGCGGCCTTGGCGACGGCGAGCGAGACGCCGAGGATAGCGTTGGCGCCGAGCCGACTCTTGTTCTTGGTTCCGTCGAGCGAGCAGAGCGCCGCGTCGATGCGCATCTGGTCCTCGGCTTCGAGACCGCCGATCGCCTCGAGAATTTCGCCGTTCACCGCCGCGACCGCCTTCTCGACGCCCTTTCCGAGATAGCGCGACCCGCCGTCGCGCAGCTCCACGGCCTCATGGGCGCCAGTGGAAGCGCCGGAGGGAACCGCCGCCCGGCCCATCGAGCCGTCTTCGAGAATGACGTCAACCTCGACCGTCGGATTGCCCCGGCTGTCGAGAATTTCACGTCCGATGATGTCGATAATGGCGGTCATGGGCCCACTCCAGTTGCCAGGTCGCTTTGGTGGGCTTTTAGACCACGACGGCGCGGGCGTGAACCGTTTTCCCGCTGGTCTCAGCCGAAGGACTTCGCCACCGCGTCGAGCGCCTGCAACCGCTTCAGCAATTCCCGCATTCGATCGAGCGGCACCATGTTCGGCCCGTCCGACGGTGCGCTGTCCGGGTCCTCATGCGTCTCGATGAACAGGCCGCCGACGCCGACCGCGACTGCCGCTCGCGCCAGCGTCTCGACGAAGCGGCGGTCGCCTCCCGAGGAGCCCCCCTGCCCGCCCGGCTGCTGCACCGAATGGGTCGCGTCGAAGACCACCGGCGCGCCCATCGCCGCCATGATCGGAATCGCCCGGAAATCCGACACCAGCGTATTGTAGCCGAAGGAGGCGCCGCGCTCGGTCAGGAGCACGTTCGGATTACCGCTGTCGGTCACCTTCGCAAGGACGTTCTTCATGTCCCAGGGCGCCAGGAACTGGCCCTTCTTGATGTTGACGACACGCCCGGTCTTCGCCGCGGCGATCAACAGATCGGTCTGGCGGCAGAGAAAGGCCGGGATCTGCAGGATATCGCAGACGGCGCCGGCTTCGCGGCACTGCTCCTCGGTGTGGACGTCGGTCAACACCGGCAGGTCGAAGGTGCGGGTGATCTCCTCGAACACCGGCAGGGCTTCGGACAGCCCGATGCCGCGCTTGCCGGCGAGGCTGGTGCGGTTCGCCTTGTCGAAACTCGCCTTGAAGACGTAGCCGATACCGAGATCGCCGGTGATCCGCTTCATTGTCTCGGCGATCATCAGCGCGTGGTCGCGGCTTTCCATCTGGCAGGGGCCGGCGATCAACGCGAAAGGCAAAGTCTGCGAGAAACGGACGCCCTTGGCGGAGACGGTGCTGTTGGGTGCGGTCATGCGGGCGATTCCTCGAATGCGATGAAGCTGCCATCTGCGCCGAACGGCACGACAAGGCGACCGCCGATCATGTTGGCCGAACAGCCGCCGGCGGCAAGACAGGCACGGGTCGCGGCCATGTCCGCGACGCTCAGCACGATGCCGCGAACACTGAGCCCGTGGGGTCCGTTCTGCTCCACCCCATAGTCTTCGACCATCGATGCGTCGGAAAGGACATCGAGCGTGGTGTTGGCGAGTTCGCAACGCAGCCCCCCATGACGGCCCTTGTCCGCGCGAGCATCCGACACGGTCGCCAGCAGTTCGCGTGATTTGTCTGGCGGACAATCCGACAGGACGATGCGCACAAGACCCGACACGCCGTTCGGGTGTCGGGTCAGCGCCGACCGATCGGGCGCTTTCGCGTGCAATGGCTGGCAGAAGAAGAAGTGGACATGCGAGTCGGATTCGACGCAGGCGAAGGCCAGGCGGAACGACACCGACGCATCCTCGCCGTCAGGAGTTCTGAAACTCCGCGAGAACTCGACCAGTTCGGCCTCGGCAAGCCGCTTCTGCGCCAGCGCGGTCCGGTCGCCCAGCGCGTCGGCCGAGCGAAAGGCGATGGCCGAGATCGACGGCAAGCCATGGCGGGACCGAAAGCCGGCATCCCGCGCGACGAAAATGTTGCCCGCGGACTTCGCGGCTTCGTAGGCCGCCGGGTCCGCGATCGCGAGTGGCTCGAGATAGGTTTCGTCGGCAAAGAACACGCAGGCGTTGCCGGTTCCGAAGGGATGGACGGCATCCGGCGCGACGGTGAAGCCGAGCCCGCTCAATAGCCCGCGCGCCTCGTCGAGTGAGGCGAAGGGCAGGACGACATGGTCGAGCGCCCGCGCGTCCCGCGACTCTCGGGCGTCGGTCACACCAGCCGGCTCTGCTCGACCGCTGCGGCGATGAAGCTGGCGAACAGCGGGTGCGGCTCAAACGGCCGGGATTTCAGTTCCGGGTGGTACTGCACGCCGATGAACCAGGGATGGTCGGCCAGTTCCACCGTCTCCGGCAGAAGGCCGTCAGGCGACATGCCGGCGAAGCTCATACCGGCCGCTTCCAGCGCTTCGCGGTAGGCGCGGTTGACCTCGTAGCGGTGACGGTGCCGCTCCTCGATATCGGTGTCGCCGTAGATCGCGGCGATTCTGGAGCCGCTCTTGAGGCTCGCCTTGTAGGAGCCGAGCCGCATGGTGCCGCCGAGGTCACCCTGGGCGGCGCGCTGTTCCAGTTCGTTGCCCTTCAGCCATTCGGTCATCAGGCCGACGACCGGCTCGCTGGTCTCGCCGAATTCAGTGGAACCCGCCTTCTCGATCCCGGCAAGCGTCCGCGCCGCCTCGATCACCGCCATCTGCATGCCGAAGCAGATGCCGAAATACGGCACGCGCCGTTCGCGCGCGAAGCGGGCCGCGGCGATCTTGCCCTCCGCCCCGCGCTCACCGAACCCGCCCGGCACCAGGATGCCGTTAACCCGCTCCAGATACGGGGCCGGATCCTCCTCTTCGAACACTTCCGCCTCGATCCAGTCGAGCTTGACGCGGACCCGGTTGGCGATGCCGCCGTGCTGCAGCGCCTCGATCAGGGATTTGTAGGCGTCCTTCAAGCCGGTGTATTTGCCGACGACGGCAATAGTCACCTCGCCCTCGGGATTGCGAATCCCGTCGACGACCTGATGCCAGCGCTGCAATTGCGGTTTCGGCGCCGGATCGATGCCGAAGGCAGCGAGCACCTCGGTATCGAGGCCTTCGTGGTGATAGGCGATCGGCACGTCGTAGATCGTGGCGACATCGAGCGCCTGGATGACCGCCGTTTCCCGAACGTTGCAGAACAGGCTCATTTTGCGCCGTTCCTCGGTCGGGATCGGCCGGTCGGCGCGCACCAGCAAGATGTCCGGCTGAATGCCGATGGCGCGCAGCTCGCGCACCGAATGCTGGGTCGGTTTGGTCTTCAGTTCACCAGCCGTTGGGATGTACGGCATCAGCGTCAGGTGGACATAGACCGCGCCGCCGCGCGGCAGGTCGTTGCCTAGCTGCCGGATCGCCTCGAAGAACGGCAGCGCCTCGATATCGCCGACCGTCCCGCCGATCTCGCACAGCACGAAATCGAATTCCTCGTTGCCGTCGAGAACGAACTCCTTGATGGCGTCGGTAACGTGGGGAATGACCTGGACCGTGGCGCCAAGATAGTCGCCGCGCCGTTCCTTGGCGATGATATCCTGGTAGATTCGGCCGGTGGTGATGTTGTCCATCCGGTTGGCCGATCGCCCGGTGAAACGCTCGTAATGGCCGAGATCGAGATCGGTCTCGGCGCCGTCGTCGGTGACGAACACCTCGCCGTGCTGGGTCGGGCTCATCGTGCCGGGATCGACATTCAGATAGGGATCGAGCTTGCGCAGCCGCACCCGGTAGCCGCGGGCCTGCAACAGCGCGCCGAGCGCCGCCGATGCGATTCCTTTACCGAGTGAGGAGACCACGCCGCCGGTGATGAAGATATATCGCGCCATGGGCTTTCCCGATATCTCGACCGGTCTGATTCTGCCAGTCACTTTTCGGCCATGCCGAAACCGGACGGGGCGCCCGAAGGCGCCCCGAGGATGATGACCGCAAACGGTTCGCGGATGCTACTGGGCGGTTCCGGACGGCAACGTGCCGCTCTCGACCGGCCGTTCGACACCGGCCGGAGGCGCCTCAACCGGCGGGACCGTCGGGTCCTCGGCGGCATTCGGCGCCGTGGGAGCCGGATTGGCCGGAATCTGAGGCGCCGGGGTGGCAGCCGACGTGGAAGCGTCTTCGGCCGGAGCCGACTGCGGTACGGCCGTTCCGGTGGCGTTCTCCGGAATCGATGGTGCGGCGCTCGGTGCGTTTGGATCCGATGGCGTCACGTCCGTTGCGGCGGCGGCCGCCGGCGGCGCCTGATCGGCGTTGCCGGACGCCCCCTCCTGCTCGGGCAGAGCACCCAGCTGATCCAAGAGGCTACCGCCTTGATCACCGCCGCCCTGAGTGGTCGGCAGGCGATCGAGAATGTCGGTCGGTTGGCTACTATAGCGAGCAAGGATGCCGAGCGACAGGGAGGTGACGAAGAAGGCCGCCGCCAGAATGCCGGTCGTGCGAGTCAGCGCGTTGGCCGCGCCGCGGGCCGACATCAGGCCACCACCGCCGCCTCCGATACCCAGGGCCCCGCCCTCGGAGCGTTGCAACAGCACCACGATGACGAGCGCGATGACGATCATCAAGTGGATGACGATAAGAATGGTTTCCATTGAACTTTCGCAGCGCGTCGATTTTAGGAATTGCGCGCCTTCTACAGAAGCGCGGCCGGCTTTCCAACCAGTTTCGGTGTTTCGCCGCCATTTTGGTCAGGAAACGACGACGGCCTCGCATATCGCGATGAAGTCGGACGCCTTCAAGCTCGCGCCGCCCACAAGCGCGCCATCGACGTTTTCGACGGCCAGAAGCTCGGCCGCGTTTGCGGGTTTGACCGATCCACCGTAAAGGATTCGCACAGCCGAGGCGACGGCTTCGCCAAAGCGATCCGACAGAGTGTTGCGAATGAAATCGTGAACCTGTTTCACGTCGGCGACCGTCGGCGTGCGTCCGGTTCCGATCGCCCAGACCGGCTCGTAGGCGACGACCGCGGTCTCGCCGGTCAATTCGTCCGGTAGAGAGCCGGCCAGTTGCGCCCCGAGAACCTCCAGCGTCTGGTCGGCCTCGCGTTCCGCCTCGGTCTCGCCCACGCAGATCACTGCAACAAGCCCCGCCTTCATGGCCGCTTCCGCTTTTGCCCGAACCAGCGCGTCCGATTCGCCGTGATCGGCGCGGCGCTCCGAATGGCCGACGATGACATACCGCGCGCCGACATCCTTCAGCATCGCGGCAGAGATATCGCCGGTGTGGGCACCGCTTTCCGCCTCATGGCAATCCTGCCCACCGACCGCGACATTCTCGCCGAGAATGCCGCGACTGGCCGACAGGATCGTCGCAGGCGGACAGATCAACAGGTCGCGGCGATCGGCGAGCCCGTGGCTGGCAGCGGCGGCGATGTGCTTGAGTTCCGTCAGCGCCGACAACTGCCCGTTCATCTTCCAGTTACCCGCGATCAGTGGCCTTGGCTTCATGTCGACATTTACTCCCTGGAGCGGTGCGCGGAGGGCGCGGACCTGATGGCGCATACGTATCACCGTCGGTCGGCAATATGCGAGGGAGCCGAGAAATCAATCGCTCAGCCTGCTTGCGCCCGCCCCGCGCTGTTTCCTATTAAGGCCTGAGAACGATGGATGCCCTGCTTCGCTTCGCCGCCGCGAAGGTCGGGCGGGCGAAGGGAGACGACGATGCTCAACACGCTCCGAGGCAGCATTTCCGGCTGGACCGCGAAGATCCTGCTGGCTCTTCTCGTGATAAGTTTCGCGGTCTGGGGCATCGGCGACGCGTTTCGCGGTGGAACGGCGACGACGGTGCTGACAGCTGGCAAGACCGAGGTTTCGCTGGAGGATTACGCTCTGGCCTACAACCGAGCCCAAGCCCGTCTTGCCCAGCAGATCGGCCGCCGTCCGACTGCGGAAGAATCCCAATTGTTCGGCATCGACCAAGGCGTCCTCAGCCAGCTCGTCGCCGGCGCCATGCTCGACGAACAGGGTCGTCGCATCGGCCTTGGCCTGTCGGAGGAGCGTCTGGCGCGTCTGATCGCGGACGACCCCTCGTTTCAGGACGCCTCGGGAAATTTCTCGCGCAATGCGTTTCAGGCGGTCCTTTCCAATGCCCGCATCCGGGAGCGGGACTATATCCGCAGCCAGGAAGACGCCGCCATTCGCAGCCAGATCGTCGAGGCGATTTCGCAGGGCGGCAATACGCCCGTAACGTTCGAAACGGCGCTGGGCCTCTACAATGGCGAGCGCCGGACGGTCGATTACATCAGCATGTCCCCCTCGACGGTGCCACCGGTCGCCGATGCGTCGGACGACGTGCTGAAGGCCTATTTCGAGGAGAACAAGGCGAAATACGCCGCGCCCGAATACCGCTCCCTCGCCTATGCCACGCTGACGCCGGAAGTGCTGAGTGATCCGTCGACCATCACCGACGAGCAGGTGAAGGCGGACTACGAGCAGAGCAAGGAGCGCTATACCACACCGGAGCGGCGCCAGGTCCAGCAGATCGTCTTCGCCGACAAGGCGGCCGCCGACACAGCCAAGGCCAAGCTGGACGGTGGTGCGAGCTTCGAAGAGGTCGCCAAGCAAGCCGGACGGACTATCGAAGACACCGACCTCGGCTTGGTCTCCAAATCTGACATTCCGGACGCGAAGATCTCCGACGCGGCGTTTTCCCTGGGCGAAGAGGCGATATCGGACGTTGTGGCCGGGGCCTTCGGCCCGGCGATCCTGCGCGTTTCAAAAATCCAGCCGGTGGGTGTGAGTCCGCTTGACGAGGTCTCGGACGAGATTCGCAAGGCTCTGGCGCTCGTCGCGGCGAACGACACCGCCGCAAGCGCCTACAACGCCTTCGAGGATGCGCGCGCCGGTGGCGCCAGCTTCGCCGAGGCGGCCAAGTCCGCCGGCATTGCGGCCGAAACCGTTCCGGCGGTCGACAGCCAGGGCAACGGTCCCGACGGCGCGCCGATCGCGGAGCTTCCGGCGGCGAAGGAGCTTCTGGCCGGCGCCTTCGAGACCGAGCCGGGATTCGACAATGTGCCGATCAACTTCGAATCGAACAGCTATGTCTTCTACGACGTCGTCAGTATCGACCCGGCGCGCGACCGCACATTCGACGAAGCACGCGACCGCGTGCTCGCCGACTGGAAAAACGATGAGACCCAGCGACTCCTGAGCGAGCGAGCCAATGCCTTGAAGGCCGAACTCGAGACCGGCAAGAGCATGGACGACGTGGCGGCGGAAGCGGGCCTGCGGAAGGAGACGGCGGCGTCGATCACGCGTCAGTCCGGCGCGGCCGTTCTGGGTCAGGTTGGCGTCGCCGCGGCGTTCTCCGGCGGCGATGGAACGATCGCCACGGCGCGCGGCCGCGAGTCGGGCTCACAGGTCGTCCTGAAGGTTACCGAAATCGCCCCTCCCGCCGATCCGGCCGCGAATGTCGCGGCGGAGGAGCGCCAGCAGTTGAAGGGCATCTTCGAAAACGATCTCCTGCAGAGCTACGTGACGCTCCTGCAAAACGACACACCGCTCAGCGTCAGTCCGGCCGCCATCGAAAACGCCAAGGCGATCGTCCGGTGAGCCAAAGTCTGAAACCCTTCATCGCCAAGGTCGCCGATGGTCAGTCCCTGACGCGATCCGAGGCGGAGGCCGCCTTCGCGGTGATGATGGCCGGCGAAGCGACGCCCTCGCAGATCGGCGGCTTCCTGATGGCGCTCCGCGTGCGCGGCGAGACCGTCGACGAGATGGCGGGCGCCGTCTCGGTCATGCGCGCGAACATGTCGCGGGTCGCGGCGCCGCCGGACGCCATCGACATCGTCGGCACGGGCGGTGATCACGCCGGCACGCTGAACGTTTCGACATGCTCGGCCTTCGTCCTCGCCGGGTGCGGTCTCGTCGTCGCCAAGCACGGCAACCGGGCTCTGTCCTCCAAATCTGGGGCGGCGGACGTGCTGGCCGCGCTCGGGGTCGACGTCGACCTGAAGCCGGATGCGATCTCGCGGGTGCTCGCCGATGCCGGCATCTGCTTCATGTTCGCTCCGACGCATCATGCCGCGATGCGCTTCGTCGGTCCCAGCCGGGTCGAGCTCGGCACCCGGACGATCTTCAACCTGCTCGGGCCAATGTCGAACCCGGCGGGAGTGAAGAAGCTGCTGGTTGGGGTGTTCTCGCCGCAATGGTTGCTGCCGCTTGCGGAGACGCTGCGCGAATTGGGGACCGAATCCGCCTGGGTCGTGCATGGTGACGGGCTCGACGAAATGACTGTTTCGGGGACGACCGCGGTTGCTGCCCTTGAGGGCGGCGAGATTCGCACCTTCAGCGTTGAGGCGGAGGACGCCGGGTTGCGGCCTTCGCCCCTTGCCGAAATCAAGGGCGGCGATGCGGCGGCAAACGCCGCGGCGTTGACCGCAGTGCTCGGCGGCGCGAAAAACGCCTATCGCGACATCGTCTTGCTCAACAGCGCGGGCGCCCTGATGATGGCCGGCAAGGTTGAGGATCTTCGCGGCGGCGTGGCAATGGCAGCCGATGCGATCGACAGCGGCCTGGCGCGTGCCGCCCTGGAGCGCTTGGCGGCAGCAACGCGCAAGTTCGGCGAGGCATCGGCATGAGCGATATCCTGCAGCGAATCGAAGCCTACAAGCGCGAGGAGATCACCGCTGCCAAACAGCGCATGCCGCTCGCCGATCTCGAAGCCTCGATCGATCCCTCGGATGCCCCGCGCGGCTTTACGACAGCGATCCGGGCAAAGCACGCGGCGGGTGGCCTGGCACTCATTGCCGAGGTGAAGAAGGCCAGTCCCTCGAAAGGCGTGATCCGCGAGGATTTCGATCCGCCTGCTCTCGCGGCAGCGTATGAGCGCGGGGGCGCGACATGCCTCAGCGTCCTCACCGATACCCCCTCGTTTCAGGGTGCGCCAGCATATCTGACGGCGGCGCGTGCGGCGACCGCGCTGCCGGCGCTACGCAAGGATTTCCTGTTCGACACCTATCAGGTGGCCGAAGCGCGTGCCTGGGGCGCGGACGCAATCTTGATCATCATGGCCGCCGTCGACGATACGCTGGCCCGCGATCTCGAAGACGGTGCCGAACACTACGGCCTCGACATCCTGGTCGAGATCCATGACGAAGCCGAGGCCGAGCGTGCGCTGAAGCTCCGCACGCCGCTGATTGGGATCAACAATCGCAATCTTCGGACCTTCGAGACCAGCCTGGCGACGGCCGAGAGACTGGCGGCGCTGGTGCCGGACGACCGGATTCTCGTCGGCGAGAGCGGCATCTTTACCCATGCCGACTGCCTGCGCCTCGCCGATCGGGGCATCCGCACCGTCCTGGTCGGGGAAAGCCTGATGCGCCAAGGCGATGTGGAGGCAGCGACGCGCGTGCTGCTCGGCGCCACCCGCCAATTGGGGGCCTTGTCATGACCGATACCAAGCAATCCGGGCTCACCCATCTCGACGCGGCTGGCGCTGCCTCGATGGTCGATGTCGGCGACAAGGCCGACAGCGTTCGGGTCGCAGAAGCCGAGGGTTTCGTCGCCATGCAGCCGGCGACGCTGGACCTGATTCTTGCCGGCGAGGCCAAGAAGGGCGACGTCATCGGCATTGCGCGGATCGCCGGAATTATGGCGGCCAAGCGTACGCACGAGCTGATTCCGCTTTGCCATCCGCTGATGCTTGAGAAGATTGGCGTCGAAATAACGCCGGATGCGACCCTGCCCGGTCTTCGCGTGACCGCGCTGGCCAAGGTCAGCGGCAAGACGGGCGTCGAAATGGAGGCGCTCACGGCGGTCTCCGTCGCTTGTCTGACGATCTACGACATGGCCAAGGCCGTGGACCGCTCGATGCGCGTGTCCGGCATCCGGCTGCTGTCGAAGTCCGGCGGCCGTTCCGGCGACTTCACGGCGGCCGGGTCATGAGTCTGCTTCCCGTCGAGGAAGCCTATCGACGATTGGTGGGGAGCGCTGTGGCCCTCACCCGCACCGAGCAGCTGCCGTTGCTTCAAGCAGCCGGACGCGTTCTTGCCGAGGACGTCCTGGCCCGCCGCACCCAGCCGTCCTTCGATGCCTCGGCCATGGATGGCTACGCCGTCCGGGCTGAGGATGCGCAGTCTCCGTTCGAGGCCCTGCGGGTCGTCGGCGAATCCGCCGCCGGGCGCGCCTACGGCGGTCAGGTGGGACGCGGAGAAGCGGCGCGAATCTTTACCGGGGCGCCGGTGCCGCAAGGTGCGGATGCGATCCTGATCCAGGAAGACGCCCGCGTTGAAGTCGACGGCACCGTGCGGCCGACGGTTTCGCTCGAACCCGGCCAATTCATCCGGGCAGCCGGTATCGATTTCGCTGCGGGCGAGACGTTGTTGACCCGCGGCGCCCTGCTCACGCCCGGCGCCATCGCGCTTGCGGCGAGCTGCGGCTACCCCGCGCTGACGGTGCTGGCGCGGCCGAAGGTGGCCATCCTCGCAACTGGCGACGAACTCGTGCTGCCCGGCGAGCCGCTCGGTCCCTCTCAGTTGGTCGCCTCCAACCCGTTCGGCGTCGCGGCGATGGTGGTAGCGGCCGGCGGCGATGCGATCGACTGCGGGATCGCTGGCGACGACGTCGACACGATCGGCGCGCGCCTGAGCGATTCCATCCGGGACCGGGCTGATGTCTTCGTCACGATCGGCGGGGCGTCGGTCGGCGATCACGACCTGGTCGGCAAGGTGTTCGCCAACCGCGGCGTCGGACTCGACTTCTGGAAGGTCGCGATGCGCCCCGGCAAGCCATTGATGGCGGGGCGGCTTGGCGATCTGACGATCGTCGGACTGCCGGGCAATCCGGCCTCCTCCATGGTCGCGGCGAGGTTGTTCCTGGTTCCATTGGTGCGCCGGTTGGCGGGCCTTCCCGATCGCCAGCTCTACCGGCATGGGCTGCTCGGTGCGCCGATGCCTGAAAATGGCGCGCGGACCGACTTCGTCCGGTCGCGGCTGGAGGTTCGAGACGACGGCGTCATCCGCATCATCCCGCTGCCCCGCCAGGATTCCTCCCTCCTGTCCACCTACGCGCAGGCCGACGCGCTGCTCGTGCGGGCTCCTTCGGCGGCTCCGGCGAGTGCGGGCGAGGCTTGCCGCTACGTCGTCCTCGACGAATGGAAGGGTCTTGCGGAACACAACTAGAACAGATAGGTTTGTTCAGGTTTTGTTTTAGGGAGTCGCCTCGATGCTGACACGCAAGCAGCACGACCTTTTGTCGTTCATTCACGAACGGCTGAGGGATAGCGGGGTGCCTCCCTCCTTCGACGAGATGAAGGACGCGCTGGAGCTTCGGTCGAAATCCGGCATTCATCGCCTGATTACCGCGCTTGAGGAGCGGGGCTTCATTCGGCGCCTGCCCAATCGCGCGCGGGCGCTGGAGATCCTCAAGCTGCCCGAAGCGATGCAGAATGGCCGCCCTGCCCCGGTCGGCCACGCCGGGTTTACGCCGAGCGTGATCGAAGGAAGCCGCGACGCGACACGCAAGACGTCAGAGCCTATTTCCCGACGCGCGACGACGAGACCGCCTGAACCGGCCACAGTCTCGATTCCTGTCATGGGCCGGATCGCGGCGGGCGTTCCCATTTCGGCGATCCAGCACACCACCCATTCCCTCGCCGTGCCGCCGGACATGCTTGGCGGCGGCGAGCACTATGCGCTTGAGGTCAAGGGCGATTCGATGATCGAAGCCGGAATTCTCGACGGCGACACGGTGGTGATTCGCCGCGCCGACACAGCGACGCCCGGGGAAATCGTTGTCGCTCTGGTCGACGAGGAGGAAGCGACGCTGAAGCGGTTTCGCCGTCGGGGCAATACGATCGCGCTGGAGGCTGCCAATCCGGCTTATGAAACGCGGATCTTCGGCTCCGAACGGGTCAAGGTTCAGGGCCGGCTAGTCGGGCTCATCCGCAAATACTGAAGGCCGGGCCGACAGTCTGGCAACCGATCGCGCGGAGCCAACTTTCCGGCCTGCGCCGGCTGCCGTTTGAGCCGCGAACCGATCGATCCCGGGTCAGGGCGAGGTTTCGCGGTGTCCGGTTTAAATGGCCGCGGGGTGCCCTTTCGATCATGTTCACCGGGTTTTCTTCTTGCCTCCCTTGCACCGGGCCCGTCGCACGGGTATCTGCGTCCTCGGAGAGGTGGCCGAGTGGTCGAAGGCGCTCCCCTGCTAAGGGAGTATACGGGAGACCGTATCGAGGGTTCGAATCCCTTCCTCTCCGCCATTATCCCCTCAGCGAACATCCTCCGGTAAGTTAGTGGACTGAGCACGGTCCCCTGCCCTGCGGACTTCACCGGTGCAAGCTCTTGACTGCATGTCGGCCGAGTAACCATGTCTGGCTCTCTCTTCGCCGGATTTTCTCCAAAGCTCTGCACTGCGCCGGAATAGTACGGAATTTGAAATTCCTGCATTTTCTGTGAGTTAGCGACAGATCGCCCCTCGCGGATTTGGAGAGATTATTGGACAGCGAGTTCTCTCGACCTCCAATCGCGTTTGTTGGCACAGCCAGGGCCGGGATCGATACAAGGTTCGCAGCATGGCTGCGGCTGCATCGCGCCCGTTCCCTCGTACAACAAGAAGTCATCTGCCAGTTTCGAAAGCGGACCCACCGTCCCACGGCACTGAACGAAGGTTGTCGCTGGTCCTGCAGTCCCGTGGGCTCAAATCGCTTCAGGCGTAGATAATTCCCTCCATAAGCCGCTTAGCGGTACGGAACACGCCTGCGCTGTGCGCGATCCAGGTATTGTCGAACTCTGCGCCTACACGGGCGACGGCGGGCAGAACGCCCGACGCGTGACCGATCCGCAAGGGCATATCCACAGAGGAGGAAACCCGCGCCATCGCGGCAACCGCCGTGCCGTCGACGCGAGCAGCGACGGCTGTGCAAAGGGCGGCCGTCAAGGGGATGGCGCGATGCGCCTGTCCCATTGACAGCATTCGCACAGACACGTCGTACTCTTCCGCGGCCACGGCCACTCCGGTAGTCTGGATGTAGTCCCGCGACGGGCCAACGATGCCGATCTTCGGATTGCCCTCAATGCTGGCGGCGGCATCGAAGTCCGGAGCGAGGCCGGCACGGGCGCTCGCGATTCGTCGTATCACCTCGAGGCGATGCATGAGCGTCGCGTCGGCTTCCATCTGGTCTGGCGTCTCGATGGCGTCCCAGCCAAGATCCTCCGCCAGCACGAATACGATGAGGTTGGTTGCGTCGATGACGGACGCCCTGACCGGACCCGGCAGTTCCGGATGCTCGAACGTATCGATGACGCTGCCAGTCGGCAGGAGCCGACCGGTCGCAGCCCCGCCGGGTTCGATGAAGTCGAGCCGGATCGGCGAGCCGGTACCCGCGACGCCCGGATTGATGAAATCGCCCTCGACCTTCGGCAGGCCGTCCTCCACCGCGAAGCGGCTGACGATGATCTTCTTCGTGTTGGTGTTGAAAATCCGTACTTCCGCTTCGCCGTCGCGGCTCGCGACGATTCCCTCCTCCACTGCGAAGGGACCGATGGCCGAGGACATGTTCCCGCAATTGGCGCTGTAGTCGACGGTGGTACCTGCGACCGGGATCTGGGCGAAGGTGTAGTCGACGTCGGCATCGTTGCGCGCCGACGGCTCGACGATGCAGATCTTGGACAGCGAGGACATGCCGCCACCGAGCCCGTCGAGCTGGCGCTTCGCCGGGTCCGGGCTGCCCATCACCTTCAGAAACATCGCGTGGCGCTCCGCCGGGTCGGACGGAATATCCTTTTCCCGGAAGATGATCGCCTTGCTCGTGCCGCCGCGCATGAAGACGCCCCGATATCCGTTCCTACGACCCATCTGTCTCGTTCCCTTCAGGCGTGGCCCATCGTGTTGCGCAGCACGTAGTGAAGGATGCCGCCGTGCAGGTAGTATTGAACCTCGATCGCCGTATCGAGCCGGACGGTCAGCGTGATCTCCTCGGCCGAGCCGTCGGCCCTGCGGACCGTTGCGGCGATCGGCATGCCGGGCATGATGTCGCCGCCGAGCCCCCTGATGTCGAAGGTCTCGGTGCCGTCGAGCCCCAGCGTCTTTCGCGTCTCGCCGTCCTGGAACTGCAGTGGCAAGACGCCCATACCGATCAGGTTGGAGCGGTGGATGCGCTCGAAGCCTTCCGCGATGATCGCCCGGACACCAAGGAGACGGGTTCCCTTGGCGGCCCAGTCGCGCGACGATCCGCAGCCATAGTCGCTGCCCGCCACCACCACGAGTGGCACGCCTTCCCGCCGGTACCGGGCGGCCGCCTCGTGCACGGGCATCAGTTCGTCCGACGGCTGGCAATGCGTCCACCCGCCGACGCGCTCCGACGCCATCTCGTTCTGCAGCCGGATGTTCGCGAAGGCGCCGCGGATCATTACCTCGTGGTTGATGCGGCGGGCGGCGAAGGAGTTGAAGTCGAGCGGGTCGATCCCCTGTGCGACAAGATACTGGCCAGCGGCCGAGGACGCGGTGATCGTGCCGACCGGCGAGATGTGGTCGGTGGTGATGGAATCGCCGAGCATGGCGAGGGGCCGGGCGCCTATAATGTCGCCGATCTCGGGAATTGACGGCGTCAGATCTTCGAAGAAGGGCGGCTCCTTGATGTAGTCGCTCTCCTTGGGCCAGTCGAAGGTCGCGCCGCGAGGGGCGGAAATCGACTTCCAGCGCTCGTCTCCCTCGAACAGGTTCTCGTAGCGCGCCCGAAAGCGCTCCGCCGTTAGGGCCTCCCCGACGATCGCCGCGATCTCGCCCGGGGCCGGCCAGATGTCGGCAAACATGACGTCCCGGCCCTCCGCGTCGGTGCCGAGCGGGTCGTTCAGGAGGTCGACATTCATATTGCCGGCAATGGCGTAGGCGATGACGAGGGGCGGCGAGGCAATGTAGTTGGCCTTGGCCAGGGGATGGATGCGACCCTCGAAATTGCGGTTGCCGGACAGCACCGCGATGCCGCAGACGTCGTGCTGCCGGATCGCCTCGGATATCTCCGGCGACAGCGGCCCGGAATTGCCCATGCAGGTCGTGCAGCCATAGCCGACGCAGTTGAAGCCGAGTGCATCGAGCGATGTCTGCAGGCCCGTCGCCTCAAGATAGTCGGTCACGACGCGCGAGCCCGGAGCCAGCGACGCCTTGACCCACGGCTTGATCGTCAGGCCGCGTTCGATAGCCTTGCGGGCGAGCAACCCGGCGGCGAGCATCACGTAGGTGTTCGAGGTATTCGTGCAGCTCGTGATGGCAGCGACAACGACAGCGCCATGGTCGAGCCGCCAGTCGTGGCCCTCCACCGACGCACCACCCTCCGGCAGCGCCGGCTGAGCGGGCAGCACATCCGCCTTGAAGCGGGAGGCGGCCTCGGTGAGCTTTACGCGATCCTGTGGCCGGCGCGGTCCGGCGATCGAGGGCACGATCTGCGAAAGGTCGACGACCACCATGCGGTCGTACACTGGCTGCTCGTCATTCGGATCGTGCCAGAGCCCCTGAAGCTTCGCGTAGGTCTCGACGAGATTGAGATGATCGCCGCCGCGGTTCGTGTTGTCGAGATAGCGGGTCGTCTCCCGGTCGATCGGAAAGAAGCCCATCGTCGCGCCGTACTCGGGCGCCATGTTGGCGATCGTCGCCCGGTCGGACAGGGTGAGCGCCTCGAGCCCCTCGCCGAAGAACTCGACGAAGGTGCCGACCACGCCGACCTCGCGCAGCCGCTCCGTCAGCGAGATTACGAGGTCCGTCGCGTTGGTGCCGGCCGGCAGCTTGCCGTCGAGGCGGCAGCCAACGACCGGCGGCACGATCATCGTCACCGGCTGACCGAGCATCGCGGCTCCCGCCTCGATCCCGCCGACGCCCCAGCCGAGCACGCCGATGGCGTTGATCATTGGCGTGTGGCTGTCCGTGCCGAGCAGGGTCTCGGGGAAGACCAGCGTCCTGTTGCCGTCCGATGCGGTCCACACGCAGCGCGACAGCGCCTCGAGATTGATCTGGTGGCAGATGCCGGTACCGGGTGGCACGGCGCGGAAGTTCGAGAAGGTCTGCTGCGCCCAGCGCAGGAAGCGGTAGCGCTCGCCGTTGCGCTCGAACTCCAGCGTCAGGTTCTCCGCAAAAGACTGCGGCGTTGAGGTCTTGTCGGCCATCACCGAATGGTCGACGACGAGATCGCACTGGATCTGCGGATTGACCGCTTCCGGGTCGTGGCCGTTGCGCATCATCGCCCCGCGCAGCGCCGCCATGTCGGCCATCAGCGGGATGCCGGCGGAATCATTCATCAGGATGCGGGTCGGGTTGAACCAGATCTCCTGCTTCGGCGCTTTCGGGTCGAGGCTGTCGCTGAAGCGGGTCAGGTGATCTCTGGTAACGGCGATGCCGTCCTCATGCCGGAGAAGATTCTCATAGAGCACCTTGAGCGAGCGCGGCAGGCGCGTCACCGGTCCGGCGCCGGCCGCCTCGGCCGCTGCGAGGCTGTAATAGTGCAGCTCGCGGCCGTTGATCTCCACAATGCGGCAGGTTTCGAGGCTGTCCTGGCTCGTCGTCATCGGGGTGGCTCCTCCCTGTCTGTTTCGACCGCTCTTATTGGCGCCGCTCTTTCGGAGAGGCCATTCGTCAGTCCTCGCCGGGCATGTGCCCCGCGGAATTGGTGTAGCGGGCCGCCACGGAGGCTGCCGGCAGGTAGCGATCCTCGAGCGCCCGGATGTCGGAGATTCCGGTGAACTCATACCAGTTCTCGACGGCGTGCCCCTCGATCTCCCGTAGATGCTCGACCTCGAACTCGGTGCCCCGCTCGCGCAGACCCACCAGGAAATCGAGCTCGCTGCGGATACCGGCGCGGATCGAGGCGAGCGGGAACAGGACGAGGCAATAGCCGAGCTCGGCGACCTCACCGAGTGGGATCTTCGGCGTCGTGCGCTTCCGGGCGTAGCCGCCCATGTTGAAGACCTTGGGCCCCGGCACCGCCCTGGCGAAAGCGGCGTATTCCTCGACCGAGAGTAGCGCGTCGGGAAAGATCATATCGGCGCCGGCCGCGGCGTAGAGCTGCCCCCGGCGGATCGCCTCGTCGAGCCCGTGGGGCCCGCGCGCGTCGGTACGGGCGATGAGCACGAGGTTCTCGTCGCCGCGCGCATCGAGCGCCGCGCGGATCTTCCCCGCCATCTCCTCTGCCGGGACGACCTCCTTGCCGGCGATCGAGCCGCAGCGCTTGGGCACCACCTGGTCCTCCAGATGCAGCCCCGTCGCGCCGGCGGCCTCGTATTCCTCCACGGTGCGCATGACATTGACGGCGTTGCCGTAGCCGCTATCGGCATCGGCGATGACGGGCAGCCGTGTCGCCTGAACGAGAAAGCGCACCATCATCGCCATCTCGGTCAGCGACAGAAGCCCGACATCGGCCTTGCCGAGCAGCTTGTTCGCAACGCCCGAGCCCGTCATGTAGACACACTCGTGCCCGGCCCGCTCGACAAGCGAGGCGCCCATGCCGCTGTCGGCGCCGGGGGCGAGAATCAAGTCGCCCGACGCAAGGCGCTTCCTAAACGACGCCCGACGTGCGCGAGCGTCAGGCGGCATAGGACTTGTCTTTTGCCATGTAGGCGTCGGTGCCGATGATCACCTCGCGGTCACGGAACGAGACCATTTCCTCCTGCATCGAGCCGGAATGACCGTCGCGGCGGATGGCCTTGAGGGTCCGCTCCATCGCCCCGATCGCGGCGCGCTGCGTGTCGCTCGGAATGATGACGATCGCGTAACCCAGTTCACCAAGGCGAGACGTTGCGACGAGGGGCGTCTTGCCGCTGTGGAACATGTTGATGAGCTTGGGATACGGCAGATCCTTGGCGATCGTCTCGATCTGCTCGACGCTCGTCGGCGCCTCGACGAAGATCACGTCGGCGCCAGCCTCCATATAGGCGTGGCAGCGCTCGATCGTCTTGTCGTAGCCCTCGACCGCGAGCCCGTCCGTCCGCGCGATGAGCACGAAGTCGGGATCCTCGCTGGCGTCCTTCACCGCCTTGATTTTCTGCGACATCTCCTTCAGCGGGATGATCGACTTGTCGTCGTAGTGGCCGCATTTCTTGGGGAACGCCTGATCCTCCAGGTGGAAGCCCGCGACGCCGGCGCGCTGGAAGGCGCGCACGGCATGCTGGACGTTGAGCGCGTTGCCGTAGCCCGTGTCAGCGTCGGCGATCAGCGGCACGCCGACGGCGTCGACCATCGTCTCGAGGCGGGCGACGATCTCCGACATGCTCATCAGGCCGAGATCGGGAATGCCCGTGCTGCGAGAGATGGCGCCGCCGCTCGCATAGACGGCTGGAAAACCCGCCCGCTCGACGAGCCGCGCCGATAGCCCGTCATAGGCTCCGGGGGCTACCACAGGCGCATTCTCTTCCATCAGACGGCGCAGCACGGTGGATCGCTTCACGTTTCTGTCTCCATTCATTTCAATTCCGGGTGCGGAACGGCCGTGGCGGCCGTCCCGGCGAGAAGGCCTTCAAGGATCTTGCGGGCGGCGACGATGTGACGGCGCATGAGGGTTTCCGCGAGATCGCCGTCGCGGTCGGCGATCGCCGCGGCGACCCGCCGATGCTCGAGCAGCGCGCGCTGCGCACGGCCCGGCACCGCGCTGTGGCGATAGCGATAGATCTGCAGCAACTGGTAGAGATCGCGGCAGAGCAGCCCCTCGATCATGTCGTTCCGGGCGCCCTTGGCGATGCGGTAGTGAAAATCGAGGTCATGGTCGCGCTGGTCGTAGTGCTCGCGATCGGCCACGCTCTCCCCATGCGCGTCGAGCAGGCGTTCCAAGTCGGCGATCTCCGCATCGCTCATGCGCTGGCTGGCCAGCCGTGCGGCCATGCCTTCCATGGCCTCGCGCACGAAGAACAGCTCCAGAAGCGACGTATCGGACATCTCGACGACGCGCGCGCCGACATGGGCGGTGCGGATGACGAGGCGCCGCTCTTCCAGGCGCCGTATCGCCTCGCGCAGCGGCCCCCGGCTGACCCCAAAACGCTGTGCCAGATCGTTCTCGCCGATCTTGGCGCCGAGCGGAATTTCGCCGGTCATGATGGCGTCGAGGAGTTGGTCGTAGACGCGGTCGCCAAGGGTCTGAGCCCCCTCCACGACACCCCGACACCCGGCTGCTCCTGTGGTGTCGGGCTCGTTGCCAAGCATAGTCACTGGTGACAATCCCTCCGACATTGTCGACAATCTCTCCGGCGTTCACATTCACTCGGCCTGCCGAGGTATAGTCGAAATGCTTGGCTGCGTCGGCATTTCATCAGTTTGTAGGCGTTTTGACGGTATTTTTATGGGTTTGGCGGTCTTTATCAATTGTCTTGCCAGAGTTCGTTGTTGACAACCATGGTCGAGTTGGAAAACATTGTCAACGATCAGTGCCACCTCAAGGCATGCACCACCTCGGCAGAAGGTCGCCACACACCGGCCCCGAACACGCGGCCGGACGAAACACACGGGAGGGAGACACAATGAAACGCTTGATCCAGACATTCTCGGCGGGGCTCGTCGCCGCCGCCATGGCAATACCGACGATGGCGGCGGCACAGGATGCCTGGCCGGACCGGCCCATCACCTTTGTCGTCGGCTTCGGCGTCGGCGGTAGCGCCGACCGTACGGCCCGCGCTTTGGCGCAGTTCATGCCCGAGGAACTCGGGCAGCCGATCTCGGTGGTGAACCGCGACGGCGCCGGCGGCCAACTCGCCGCGAGCTACGTGCTCGCCCAGCCGGCGGACGGCTACACGATCCTGGCGACGTCGGTCTCGCCCTATCTCGCCAACAGCATCATCCACACCGAGGCGAATTACTCGATCGAGGACTTCGCCTTCGTCAACGGCCAGTGGTCGGACTGGGATATCATCGCCGTCAACAAGGACCGCGACATCCACTCGCTCGCCGAGATGATCGAGGCGATCAAGGAGAACCCCGGCAAGATGAGCGTCAGCGTCGTGCCGAGCTCGGCGGGACAGCTCTCGGCCTATCTGCTGCTTGAGGCGGCCGGCCTGACGGATTCCGACCTCAACATCGTCACCTATGAGAGCGGCGGCGCGGCACGTGCGGCGGTCGCCGGCGGCCAGGTCGACTTTACGATCCTCGGCGGCGAGGGTAGCGAAGGCATTCGCGACATGATCACCCCGCTCGCGGTGGTCCGTGACGAGCCGGCGCCCGAGTGGGATGCGCCGACCGTTGCCGAAGCGCTGAAGGAAATTGGCCTCGAAATGCCGGTCGTCAGCGGCTCGATCCGAGGCCTCGCGTCGGATGCCGAGTTCAAGGAGAAATATCCCGAGCGCTGGGACAAGCTCGTCGCCGCCTACAAGGCGACGCTCGAGAAGCCCGAGGTGAAGAAGTACCTCGAGGAGAACTCCATTGGCGGTGAGTGGCTCGGCCCGGAAAAGACCACTGAGGTCGTTAACCGGAACTACGAAGTCATCAAGAAATACAAGGACCTGATGGGCAACTGACGGGCTTTGCGGAGGCGTCCCACCCGGGGGCGCCTCCGGTTTTCCGTCGACCAAAGCGCACCCTCCCGCGCCCAATCGCGCCCGCGCGACCAACAGGTACGCCGATGCAAGCCCGTTCCCACTTCGCCCGGATCGACTGGGGCCACGCGCTCCTCGTTCTGGCCTTCGCGACCATCACCGGCCTTTACCTGGCTGACAGTTGGGACGCGTCGACGAGGGTCAAGAATCTCATTCTCGTCCTCCCGGCCTCGCTTCTGTCCTTCGTGTTGTGCGTCTTCGTCCTGGTCGGGATCTGTACCGGAGCCCGTCCGGAGCCCGATGATGGGTCGGCCGGTTCGGCGGACGACGCGGCGCCGCTGGTCACGCGTCTGAAGACCCCGCTCACGATGCTGCTTTTCGCGGGCTATATCGCCTCGCTTCCCTATCTCGGCTTCGACGTCGGCACGGCGGTCTTCATGGCCGCGATGCTGCTGCTCGACGGCGTGCGCAATCCGCTGATGCTGATCGGACTGCCGATCGTCTTCGCCCTGGCGGTCTCGGTCTGTTTCCAGTGGCTGCTCCCCTACCCGATGCCCATGCTGCTGCTTTGAGGATTAGGGGATGATCGACCTTTCAAGCCTGTACGACGCCTTCGCCCTGCTCGGCTCGTCTTGGCAGCCCTGGGGGCTGGTCGTGCCGGGACTGATCATCGGCCTCGTCTTCGGCTGCATTCCGGGCCTGCAGACAAGCATGGCGATGGCCGTCTTCCTGCCGGCCACGATGACCATGGACTTCCTGAGCGCCATGCTCTTCCTGACCGCCATCTTCACCGGCGGTCAGTTCGGTGGTGGCGTCTCGGCGATCCTCATGAACATCCCCGGCACCTCGTCGGCCGTCGCCACGACGTTCGACGGCTTTCCGATGGCGCGCCAGGGCAAGCATAACGAGGCGCTGGGGATCGCCCTGATCGCCTCGACCATCGGCACCTTCATCGGCTACCTCGCGCTTCTCGTCCTGATCGGACCGATGTCGACACTCGTGCTGAAGCTCGGCCCGACCGAGATGTTCGTGGTGATCCTGTGGGGCCTCACCCTGATCGCCACGCTGCGCGGCAAGTTCTTCGGCCGCAGCCTTCTCGCCGGCGTAGTGGGGCTGCTGATCGGCACGATCGGCATGAGCCCGAACGGGGTGCTCCGGGGCACGATGGGCAGCGACTACCTGATCGACGGCGTGCCTGTGATCCCCGCCATGATCGGCATGTTCGCGGCATCCGAGCTATTCGGCATCGGAAGCGGCAAGTATCTCGTGGAAGGCGGTACTACGAACCGGGAGGTGAGCCTAAAGCGGCTCCTGCACGGCGTGCGCCAGGGCCTCGCGTCGCCCGGCATCTTGCTCCGCGGCGGGTTGATCGGCACGATCGTCGGCGCCGTGCCCGGGGTCGGCTCGTCGGTCGCCAATCTCGTCTCCTACAGCGAGACGAAGCGTCGGTCGAAGGACCCGGACAGTTTCGGAAAGGGCAATCCGCAGGGCGTCGCGGCATCGGAATCGGCGAATTCGAGCTCCGAGGGCGGCTCGATGGTGGCGCTCTTCGCGCTGGGCATTCCCGGCGGCGGCGGGACGGCCGTGCTGCTGGCCGCCTTCACCATGCACAACATCACGGGCGGACCGCGCTTCCTGCGCGAGCATTCGGACGTGGTCTACGCGGTGATCTTGGCAAACCTCGCACAGGCCGTCCTGCTGCTCGTCGTCGGGCTGTTCATGATCCGCCTGCTCAGTGTGATCGTGAAGGTGCCGCTGCGCTATCTCGTGCCCGGCGTGCTCTCGATGTCGGCCTTCGGCGCCTACGGATTGACCGGCAACATGGCGGGGCCTGCCACGCTCTTTGTGTTCGCTATTCTGGGCTGGGCGCTGCGCCGCTACGAATACTCGATCCCCGCCGCGGTGATCGGGCTGCTGCTCGGGCGTATGGCGGAGGGCGAGCTACTGCGATCGTACCAGATCAGCGGCGGCCGCATCGACTATCTCTTCGGCCGGCCGATCACCTTCGTTCTGTTCGCAGCGCTCATAGCTTCTTTGTTCCTGCCATGGCTGATGGAAAAACTGCGAACACCCACCTCCGATCCGGCAGGATCCGCTCCCGGTTCGTGAAATGGCCAGCCGCGCAGATGGTAGGCTGACATTCGAGGGACGCCAGTCTGCCGTCGGGTGACGACCTTCCTGTTCACGCAGCGCGCTGCCCTCGTCAGAGGCGAGGTCGTTCGCCTCGGTCGAACATGAAGGATCCCGATGTCCTTGGGAGACCAGTAAGCAGGCTGCGCCGGTGTCTGCTACTGCCACTGATCCGCCCGTCGCGGCCTTTCAGCACCGCCGGGGCGTCAGAATTGCGCCCATTCTAGTCATTATGATTCGTGACCTAAGATTTCGAAAGCAGACATCTGGCGGGGTACCTTCCAGGCTCAGGACCTATTAATTTGATTTGAGATGTGATTCACGGTCTCCATTGAAGGAGGCTTTGATGGGTGATCTGTTTTTGCTGAGCGAGCGCCAGATGGCGCGGATATCGCCGCATTTCCCTTTGTCGCACGGCGTTCCTCGCGTCGATGACCGGCGGGTGGTGAGCGGTATCGTCTATGTGATCAGGAACGGTCTGCAGTGGAAGGACGCGCCGGCCGGCTACGGTCCGCACAAGACGCTGTACAATCGCTTCATCCGCTGGAGCCGGCTCGGTGTCTTCAACCGGATCTTCTCGGCTTTGGCGGGTGAAGGGCCAAGGCCCGAACGCATCATGATCGACGCGACCCATCTGAAGGCTCACCGGACGGCGGCGAGCCTTCTAAAAAAGGGGATGTTCCCCGACGTATCGGACGCACCAAAGGCGGCCTGAACTCCAAGCTCCATGCCGTCTGCGACGGGGATGGCCGGCCGATCATCCTGCTCTTGTCGGAAGGCCAGATGAGCGACCACAAGGGCGCCCGTCTCGTGCTCGACGCCCTGCCGCCGGCCTCCAGCCTGATCGCCGACCGGGGCGCGGCTGGCCCTCAGCCCGAGCGCGGTCCCATGACCGGCGACGCCATGCGGTTCGACAGACTTCGCGACATCGTCGGCCAGTACGATGCGTTCTTCCTCGACCAATTCGGCGTCGTCCACGACGGCACCCACGCCTATCCCGGCGCGGCCGCGGCGGTGGATGCGCTTGCCGGCCTCGGCAAGCCTGTGCTTTTCGTCACCAATTCCGGCCGGCCGGCGGCCTTCAACAAGGCCCGTCTGGCTCGCCTCGGCATTGCGCGGTCCAGCTATCTCGCCTGCGTCACCTCCGGCGACGTCGCCATCCGGCTGTGCGAGGATGGCGCGATCCCGCTGCCGCAAGACCGGCGGATCCGCTGCCTGACCCTGTCGAGCCCCGGCGACACCAATCTGTCGGACCGGCTCGGCTGCACATCCGTCGAGGCGGCGGACGCGACGGATCTCGTGGTGATCGCCGGCAGCCAGGCCGACCACATCGCGATGACCGAATACGAAGAGCGCATGCGGCCCGCGGCTAGTCGGGGCGTTCCCTGCATCTGTACCAATCCCGACCGGCAGATGCTGACGCCGCAAGGTCTCGTGCCGGCTGCCGGGGCGATCGCCGACCGTTACGCGGCGCTCGGCGGCGTCGTCACCTTCGTCGGCAAGCCCTATAGCGAGATCTACGCGGCGGCCCACGCGCTTATTGCCACCGTCCAGAGGCCGCGCATCCTTTGCATCGGGGACAGCATCGACCACGACATGGCCGGCGCCGCGGCCTTCGGCGCGGCGAAGGCGCTCGTGCGCACGGGCATTCTGGCGGAGACGAACGAGAGCGCGATCGCCTCGCGGGTCGCGGAAAAGGGCCTCACCATCGAACATCATCTTGCCTGTCTTCGGTGGTGAGGCCGAGGCGGCAAGCGCCCCCCGGGTCAACCGGAAACGCGACCTGGGCCCCGGTACGCGGGGGAAATCGGAGCCGCCTTTACGGCCGCGCGATCAGACGACCCGCTTTTCCGTCGCCTTGTCGAAGAGGTGGATAGCGCTTTCCGCAACCGTCAGCCCCACATGCGTGCCGGACTGGCGGCGTTCGGCGCGGGGCACGACGACGATCGTGTCCCTCCCGTCGACCTCGACATGCAGCTGCACGTCGGCGCCGGTGGTTTCCGAAAGGATCACCTTGCCGCGGATCGGGCCGTCCTCGGAAACCGCCAGATCGTTCGGGCGCACGCCGAGAAGCACCTTCTGGCCGGGTCGGGCCGTGGCGTACGCCGGCAGCGGGACGTGGACGCCCGGAGCCTGAAAGACCGAGCCGTGGGCGCTGGCGGCGATCTCCCCGTCGATGAAGTTCATCGAGGGTGAACCGATGAAGTCGGCGACATAGATCGAGTTCGGCTTCTCGTAGATCTGGTCCGGCGTGCCCATCTGGACGATCCGACCGCCCTGCATCAGAACGATGATGTCGGCCATGCTCATTGCCTCGATCTGATCGTGGGTGACATAGACCGTCGTCGCCTTCAGCCGGTCGTGGAGCTGGCGGATTTCCAGACGCATGTGCGCGCGCAGTTTGGCGTCCAGATTGGAGAGGGGCTCGTCGAACAGGAACACGCCCGCGTCCCGCACCATCGCCCGCCCCATGGCGACACGCTGGCGTTGGCCACCGGACAGTTCCTTGGGATAACGGTGGAGATAGTCCGTCAGATTGAGGACCTCAGCCGCCCACTCGACCTTTTTTCTGACCTCCGCCTTCGGCTTCCTGGCGACCTCCAGACTGAAGGCGATGTTGTCGTAGACCTGCATGGTCGGATAGAGCGCGTAGTTCTGGAAGACCATGGCGATATCGCGGTCGCGCGGGTGCACGTCGTTGACGCGCCGGCCGTCGATTTCGAGGTCGCCGGCGGAGATGGCCTCGAGGCCGGCCGTCATGCGCAAGAGCGTCGTCTTCCCGCAACCCGACGGCCCCAGGAGCACGACGAATTGGTGATCCTCGATGCGGAACGAGATGTCCCTCATCACCTCGACCGAGCCGTAAGATTTCCCGATGTTCTTGTATTCGACGCTGGACATGGGACGATCTTCCTCGGTGGCTACGAACGCGGTGGCGGCGGGTCAGTGGCGCTGGCGCGTCGGCGTCAGGACGATTTCCTGCACCAGCGCGTTTTGCGGCATCCGGTAGGTCGTCAGGATCAGGTCGGCGACATGCTCCGGCCCGATGCCGCCGCCGATCGCGAGCTTGTTCGCCTGGTAGGCGGCGAGCGTGTTCGGGTCATGCACGCCGGACAACACCTCGGTCTCGATGACGCCGGGGGAGATCACCTGCACCCGGACATTGTAGCCCGACAGGTATTCGCGCAAGCTTTCCGCGACGGCGTGGACGAAGAACTTCGTGCCGCAATAGACGGTATGGTCGGGGTAGATCTTGCGCCCGGCGATCGAGCTCATCATCACCAGGGTGCCCCGCTGACGCTGCATCATGCCGTTCATCACGGCATGGACGGTGTTCATCATGCCCTTGGTGTTGATGTCGATCATCGCGTCCCATTCCTCCGGCGGCTGGGTGGCGATGTCGGCGAGATGGGCGACACCGGCATTGGCGAACATCAGGTCCACCGGCCCGAATTTCGCCTCGCCCTCGGCGACCGCCGCCTTGATCCCGTCACGGTCACGCACATCCACCTTCGCCAGGACGGCGTTCGGCAGGCCGAGCGCCTCCATCCGGTCCATGCGCCGCGCCATCAACAGCAGCGGGTAACCGGCCTGGGAAAAGGCCCGTGCCGTTGCCTCGCCGATGCCGGAGCTGGCTCCTGTGATGGCGATAAGGGGTTTGTCAGCCATGCAGCTTCGTCCTGTTTCTGCTTATCTGGGGATGGGCCGGCCGCCGCGCGGGAGAGGCGCGGCGGACGGTTTCTGTCGCCTCAGCCCTTGAGGACCGAGGAAACGTTGGCGGCGATCTCGTCCATCGCGGCCTTCGGACTATCGAACTCGCCGGCGAAGTAGCGGCCGAGCCCGACCGGGATCGTGTCGCTGGAGATTTCCGCCCATTCCGGCAGATCGGGCTCGGAGCCCATGTATTTCGCGATTGTCTCTCGCACGACCGGCAGATGCCGGGTGGTGCCGGCGCCGACCTTGGCGTTGGCGAGCACCCGTGGATCGTCGTAGACGCTGGCGCGGGTCGGTCCCGTACCGCCGCCGAGGACGGTGATCAGCGCCTGGGTGTCCGCCGATGTCGCCCACTGCATGAACACCCATGCGGCATCCGGGCTCTTGGAGTATTTCGATACGGCGAGACTCGAACCGCCCTGGTGACCCACGCCCGGAATCTCGCCGAAACCGGTCTTGTCCGGCGTTATCAGGCTCGTCGCCGCAGGCGGGATCGCGGCTTCCATCAAGCCGGAAATCTTGCCCGACTTCGGATCGTCGAAGAACGGGAAGAACTCGCCCCAGGAGAGCATTGACGCCGCCACACCCTGGCTGACCGACTGGCCCTCGCCATCCCACGTCCAGCCGTCGACGCCCGGCGGCATCGTCGCCTTCAGCTTGTCCCAATATTCCATCGCCACGAGGCCTGCCTCGTTGTTGCCAGCGAAGTTGTTGTCGGCATCGAAGATCTGGCCGCCATGGCCCCACAGCCAGGCCGTCCAGTCGCATTCCAGGCTGTAGTGGCCGGATTTCATCTGCCCGGAGGTGCCGTACATCTCCGGCCCCTTGGCATCGGTGATCGCCTTCGAGTTGGTCAGCAACTCGTCCATCGTCTCCGGCGCCTTCAGGCCGAGCTCGTCATAGATGTCCTTGCGATACTGCATGATGAAGATCGGGATATCGTAGGGAACGCCGACCCAGCGATCTTCGTATTTGGCGATTCCGTCGACCAGCGCCGGCAGGAAATCATCCATATTATAGTCGGGATAGGCGAGGTCCGGCTTTTCCTCGTATTGCTCGCGCGGATCGAAGACATCCTGGCTGAAGCTCGCCGCCCAGCTCTGATCGATGTAATAGAGGTCGTAGGTGCCGAGGCCCGAGGCGACGTCGAGGGTCAGCTTCTGCAGCACCTGCTCCAGCGGCAGCACCTCGATCTCCACCTTGATACCGGTCGCCTCCTCGAAATAGCCTTTCAAGCTGTTGGCGATGGCGTTGGAAGGCGGCGTCGACTCCGTTGCGAGGCGAAGTGTCGTCCCGGCGAAGGGCTTGCCGACATCGGCCAGCCATTTCATCATTTCCGCCGAGGGCTCCAGCGAATCCTGCGCGAAGGCCGTCGGGGCGAGGTTGAGGAACGGCCGGCCGTTGCCCATGCCGAAGCCCATGCCAAGCGCGCCGACCGAAAGGCCGAGCTTGCCGGCCGAGCGAAGGAAGCTGCGCCGGTCCATCCGGCCATTGACGTAGCGGTCGGTCACCGACGCCAGATAATTCTTGCGCTGCCAGTCTTTCATGGTCTCGTTCTCCTCCGTTAGCGACAGTTGGGGCCCGCCTGTCTTCGCGGGTATGCGCCGTGCCGCCTCCCTCCTCGGAGGCGGACGCGGATTACTGCTTGAGCGAGCCCATCGTCAGGCCGCGCACCAGATGCTTCTGCACCGCCAGCACGAAGATGAAGGCGGGAACGATCGCGGCCGCGCCGAGCGCCGCCATGTTGCCCCAGGCGGTTCCGACCGAGGTGACGAAGGTCGTCGAGACCACCGGGACCGTCTTGATGTCGGTCTGGGTCAGCGTCAGCGCGAACAGGAATTCCGTCCAGGAAAAAATGAAGCAGAGAACCGCCGTCGCGGCGATGCCGCCGCGCGCCATCGGCAGGACCACGCGGCGAAAGATCAGCCAGCGGCTTGCCCCGTCGACGATGGCGCTTTCATCGATCTCGGTCGGGATGTCGTCGAAGAAGCTCTTCATCAAGAGCACGGCCAGTGGCAGGTTCATCAGCGCGTGGATGAGGATCATGCCGAGATAGGTGTCCAGCAGGCCGAGCGTTTTGTACATGAAGAACATCGGGATCGCGACGGCGACCGGCGGCATCATGCGCGTCGACAGCACCCAGCCGACGAAGGCATGGCGGCCGCGGAACTGGATGCGCGACAGCGCATAGGCCGCGAGTGTCGCGATGACCAGCGCCAGCAGCGTTGAACCGGTGGCAATGACGATCGAATCCCACAGCCGCGGCCCCATGAAGAAATTGCCGCCGCCCGGCGTCACGGTCAGGTGACCGCCATCGCCGAAAGTGATGCCGAAGACCTTTTGGAAATTGTCGAGCGTCGGAGCGAAGTCGAAGACGATCGGCGGCCGCGAGAAGATGTCGCGGCCGTCGCGGAACGCCACGCTCGTCCAGTAGTAGATGGGGAAGAAGAACAGCCCCACCACGACCCAGGCGAACAGGATGCGGAGCATCCGGGGAAAAAACGCGGTCGGCATCACCACTTCACCTTCGCGAGCTTGATGAACAGATTGGCCAGAACCAGGATGATCGCGAGCGTGACCAGGCTGAGCGTCGCGCCGTATCCCCATTTGATGAAGGAGAAGGTCTGCTGCCAGGCGTAGAGGCTAAGCGTGTAGGTGGCGGTGCCCGGCCCGCCCGAGGTCATCACGAAGACGTAGTCGAACACCCGGAACAGATCGATGCCGCGGATCAGGACGGCGATGGCAATCACCTTGGACATCATCGGCAGGGTCAGCCGAACGAAGGTCTGGATGGGGCTCGCGCCATCGATCATCGCGGCCTCGTAGGGCTCGGTGGGAAGCGCGCGCAGACCGGCCAGGAGGATCAGCACCATGAACGGCGTCCACTGCCAGATCTCGGCGAGCAGCACGCCGGCGAGCGCCAGCGACGGCGTCGACAGGATCGGCGTTTCGGGGCTGAGGACGCCGATCATCTGGAGGAAGAAGGTCAGCACGCCGAACTGCGAATCCTCCATCAGGAGAAACATCATGCCGACTATCGCGGGTGGGATGACCAGCGCCATCGTCAAGAGACCGCGCAGGATGCCGAAGCCCGGCTCGTCGGAGTCGAGCAACAGCGCGATTCCCATGCCGAGCGCCAGTTCGAAGACCAGCGCGATGACGAAGTAGAGGAAGGTCACGCCGAGCGACTGCCAGAAGCGACTATCCTCCCACAGCTGCACCCAGTTCTGTCCGCCGACATATTCCAGCACCCGCCGGCGCGGGACGAATTCGTGGAAGCTCAGCCAGATATTGTAGATCAGCGGAAAGATGGTGAAGACCACGAGTAGCGCGATCAGCGGCAGGAGCCACGGCAGCGGATGGTCCGAGATGACGGTGCGGCGGACAAGATCGGGCGACGGGGTCAAGCGCACGACCTCCCCGCCTGGCGGCCGCCGGCCCACGGCGAACGGCACCTCCGCCGCGACGCCGCGCCGTGGATGGAGTAGCGGAAACGGATCGCGGCGCGCGTCCTCATCGCTTCGACGCTCCCTTGCGAGACTGCAGGCCGTAGCTGCCGAATCCCTCCAGCACCTCCGCGATTTCGACGTCGCTGAGGATCACCGGACCGCCGTCGAGCTGGAGGCTGTGATGATACTGCTTGGCCAGCGTCTCCAATTCGACCATGCGCCACATCGCCTTGTCGAGATCGCTGCCGATGGTAATGGCGCCGTGGTTGGCGAGCAGGCATCCCGTCCGGCCTTCGAGGGCTGTCAGCGCCTCGTGGGAGAGTTCCGGTGTGCCGTAGCGAGCGTAGCCCGAGCAACGGACGTCGGTGCCGCCGAACACCGCGACCATATAATGACAGGCGGGAATCGCGCGGCGGGTGATCGCCAACGTGGTAGCGAAGGTCGGATGGGCATGGACGACCGCTCCAGCATCGGGACGCGCGCGCAGGATGTCGCGATGAAAGCGCCATTCGGTCGACGGCTTCAGCGGTCCAGACCAGTCCGTGCCGTCGCCATCGAGGGGCATGAAAACGATTTTCTCCGGCGTCAGCTCCTCATAGGGGGTCGCGCTCGGGGTCAAAAGCATCGCATCGCCGTGGCGCGCGGAGATGTTGCCGGACGTGCCCTGGTTGATGCCGTTCCGGTTCATCTCCAGGCAGAGATCGATGATCTTCTGCCGCAAAGCCCGCTCGCTATCGCGCATCGGCCGCCTCTCTGTGCCGCACCTTGCCCTCGTTCCGATCGCGGGCCGACAGGATGACGTCGGCGATCTCGACGAAGCCCTCGCCGCCCGCGCACGCGGCGACGAAGGCCGGTTCGGCATCCATCTCGCCAGTGAAATCGAGGACGTTGGCAACCCCGCAGCTATTGGGAAAGAAGCCGAACATCGGCGCGTCGTTGGGGCTGTCGCCGGCAAAGACGATACGATGCTTCTCGGCCTCGAGGTCGATGCCCAGAATCTCGGCCGCGAAGCGCCGGGTCATCGACAGCTTGTCATAGTCGCCGAACCAGCCATTGACGTGGATCGAGGAGATTTTCGCGACCGCGCCCTCCGCCTCGAAGATCGTCTTGATCCGGGCGATATCGGCCTTTGCGAGCGGTGCGACATCCTCGCAAAAGTCGATGGCGAGATCGGCTTCCCGATAGAGCTGATCCGCCGAGATCGCTGCGCCCGGCACCTCCGCGAGAATTCGCCGGCCGATTGCTTCGAGCCGCTTGCGGTTGGCGGCGCGCTCGAAATCACTCGCGAAGAAGGAGCGGCGCATCCGGCGTTGCGCGCCGTCATAGGCGAAATAGAAGGCGCCGTTCTCGCCGACGACGCCCGTTACCGGCCAGAAGCGGGCGACCATGTCGCACCATCCGGCCGGGCGGCCGGTGATCGGCGCGACGAACAGCCCGGCGTCATGCAAAGCTTCCAGCGCGGCGTAGGACGCCGCCGGCAGCCGGCCATCGGTCGTCAACGTGTCGTCGATATCGGCGAAGACGCCGATGATCGATGCTGCAACGTCCGACGGCATCTGCGAGATCGGGCGCATCGTCAACGCTCCCCCGCCGCGAAATTGGCCAGGAGACCGGCGTCGTCCGCTATGTCGAGGACCGAGAAGCGGTTGCGCATCTCGCGGCAATGGAGCACCGCCTCGCGATAGAAATCCACCGGCACACCGAGTTCGTCCGCGGTGGTGGCGCCGCCCGCGGCCCGCAGCAGCCGCTCCATCTCGTCCGCCGGGATCGCGAAGCCGAGGCATTCCTTGCGAAGCTCCGGCCATATCTCGATCATACGGGCGTTGAGCCGGTCCGCGCCCGCCTGGTCGAGCGCCTTCTTGCGGTATTCCTCCAGACATTGGGCGGCGATCTCGGGGCCCATCCGCCGAACCATGCCAGCCTCGTCGATACGGGTCGGGCGCACCGTCGGCGGCGTGTCGGAGGCGAGGATGCGCTGCTGCAACCGCGCCATGGTCAGCGAGGCGACGCCGACCTGTTCGCCATGCAGCGTGCCGGGATGCCGGTCGCCGGCAAAACAGTCGATATAATGGGATATCTGATGCTCGCCCATGGAGCCGTGATGGGAGACGCCGGTAAAGGCGATTCCGAGGCCGCACAGCGTCAGGACGCGGTAGAGATAGCCGATGGCCTCCACATCTCCGGCCGCTATACCGGCGGCGCGGGCGTTCAGTTCGCGCTCATCGGCTTCCTGGATGGTGTAGGGCACCTGCTGGTATTCGGTGCCAAGCAGCCGGTGCGAGATCCACCAGTCGATTTGCGCGACCGAACGCGCCAGGCAATCGCCGAAGCCGGCTGCCGCCAGTCGCCGCGGCGCCACCGCCGCCACGCCCAGATCGACGAAGAAGCCGCGCGGCGCGATCGACGGCAACGACACCTTCAATCCGCTGTCCAGCGTGATCGAGGCGGTCGAGGAGGTGTAGCCGTTCATGGAGGCGGCGGTGCCGAAGACGCAATAGGGCCGCTTGTCTTCCGCGACGACGTATTTGACCAGGTCGTTGACGGTGCCGGAGCCGACCGCGATGGCGCCGTCGAATCCTGTGAGCCGCTGCCTGAGCACGGCGATATGGGCCATGTCCGCATGAGGATCATCGAGCAGGATGACGGTAACGTCCCATCCGACCAGCGCCTTTGCGACACGATCGCCCAGCGCCGCAAATGTCGCCGCGTCGGCGATCAGAGCGATGCGGCCGCCGAGATTCATCGCGTCAACGAGTTCGGCTTCCCGTCCCGCCAGACTCTCTGCGATGACCACGCGGTCGTAATCGACCGCCGCCGGCGCGCCGGTCTCCGGATGGATCCACCGCCCGTCGATGATCTCATCGATGAGCGACGTCCAATTCCGCTCATCATCGACGGAACGTGGCTCCCGGGTGTCCGACATGTCGCCTCCCATTTATCGACATCTGACACCGACGTTTCGCAATTGTCAAACAGATGACAGAACTGTTTGACAAAAGTCAGAGACATGGCATTTTCGACCGGATGGATCAGTCTGAACCCCTTCACGGCCCTAGTCGCGGGACGCCAAAGCCGCCGCCGGAGTTTGACGACGTCGTGACCTGGGCCGCGTGGCTCTACTATGTCGACGAGCTGACCCAAGCCGCGGTCGCCGCTCGCCTCGGTGTTTCGCGGGCGAGCGTCGCCAACTACCTGCAGGAAGCGCGGAGAAGCGGTCGGGTAACCATTCGGGTGGACAGCGCGGCCGTCGCGCGCACGGCTTTGTCCAAGGCGCTGGCGAAGCGGTTTGCGCTGGTTGCGGCAACTGTCGTTCCCGCGCTGCCAAACCACCCCGCAGAACAACGCATCGGCTCCGCGGGGGCACGGGTGCTGGCCGACGTTCTGGAGCCCGGCGACATTATCGGCGTCGCCTGGGGCCGCACGATCCTGGCGGCGGCGCGGGCCACCGAGGCCAGCCGAATACCGGACCTGACCATCGTCCAGGTGTCCGGCAGCTCGGCGAGTTCGGCCGATTTCTCGCCGGAGCTGTGCACGACGCTGTTGGCCAACCAGCTCGGTGCCCGCTGCGTCAACCTGCACGCGCCCGCCGTGCTGTCGAGCCGGGACCTGCGCGACCGGCTTCTCGCCGAACCGTCTCTGGAACGGCAGTTCGCGCTGATCCGATCGGCGACGAAGGTCGTGTTCGGCGTCGGCGAACTCGGTCGGAAAAGCACCTTCGCCGAAAGCGACATGCTCGATCCGGTTGCCTTGCGGCAGATTCAATCCGAAGGGCGCGCCAAGGCCGTGATCATCGGCCGCCTGATCGACGCGGCCGGCGCCCCGGTCCCCTGCCCGATCGATGACGGCATCGTCGGGATTTCGCTCGCCGATCTGAAAAGCGTTCCGTTTCGCCTATGCTTGGCCGGAGGGCCGGCCAAGCGCGACGCCATTCTGGCGGCGCTCAACGGGGGATACGCCACCCACCTGGTGACGGATTCCGACACGGCGGCGGCTCTTCTGGAGGCGAACTGAGCCGAGCACGCGAGCACTCCCCGAAAACGGGGGTGACCCTTGCGGGAAAAACCGAGCGGAGGTCGGGAGGAGGAAAAATGGCCCGGAAACGGCATGTCATCGGCATCGACAGTTCGACCCAGAGCACCAAGGCGATCGTCTGGGACGAAGACGGGCGCGCGGTCGCGGAAGGCCGCGCGACCATCGCGTTGTCGACGCCGCAGCCGGGCTACGCGGAGCAGGACTGCGAAGACTGGTGGGACGCGCTGACGGTTTCGGTGAGCGCGGCGGTCGCGGCGGTCGGCGCCGATACGGTGGACGCAGTAGCGATTTCCAACCAGCGGGAGACGGTGGCCTTTCTCGATGCGGACGGATGCGCGCTGCGCCCGGCGATGGTCTGGCTCGACGAGCGCTCGATCGGCAGCTACGCCGCCTATGCCGACCAAATGGGTCGCGACTGGCTACACCGCACGACCGGCAAGCCGGTGGACACGATCCCCGTCGTCTACCGGCTGGACTGGCTACGGCGGAACGACCCGGCCATCCTCGACGCGGCACGGCACATCGTCGACGTCCATGCCTTCCTGACCGGGCGCCTGACCGGGCGCAAGGTCGCGAGTTGGTCGAGCGCCGACCCCTTCGGCATTTTCGACATCTCGGCGATGGATTGGTCCGACCGCATTCTCGACAGTGTCGGCGTGGAGCGGCGGCAGCTCCCCGATCTGTTGAAGCCGGGCAGCCCGGTCGGCGCCATCACCGAGGCGGCATCGCAACAAACCGGCCTGCGGCCCGGCACCCCGGTCTTTGCCGGCGGCGGTGACGGCCAATGCGCCGGCCTCGGCACCAATGCCATGGAGCCCGGGACGGTCTATCTCAATCTCGGCACCGCGACGGTCACCGGGGTCTATTCCCCAACGCCGGTGACTGACCTGCACTGGCGCACGATGACGGCCCCGACCGGCGAGGGTTATTTCCTTGAGGCGCTGCAAAAGGCAGGTGCCTTCTTCGTCAATTGGGTGGTGGACAATTTCGCCGGAGGGCGCGACGATCCCGGGGCCTTCGATCGATTGGAGGAGGCTGCGGCCCAGCTGCCGATCGGCTCGCAGGGACTGACCATGACGCCGCACATCATCGGCGTCATGAACCCGCATTGGGACCCGGCCGCCCGCGCCGCAATCGTCGGCCTTTCGGCCAACCACGGGCGGGCGCATTTCTATCGCGCAGCGCTCGAGGCTCTGACCGCCGAAATCACCCGCGGGATCCAGGCGATGGCCGCCGAGGGGCTGGCGCTCGAGCGAATCCGCGCGATCGGCGGCGGGGCGCAAAGCCGGCTCTGGCTACAGATGCTCGCCGACGCCGCCGGCCTGCCGGTCGAGCGCAGTCGCACCGTGGAAGCCTCGGCGCTCGGCGCGGGCATCGTCGCGGCCGTCGGCGCTGGCTGGTTCCCCGACTACCCGACCGCCGCCGCGGCGATGACGGCGATCGACCAGACGGTCTATCCCCGACCCGAATTCGCCTCCCAGTGGAAGTCGCTATGCGCGCGTCAGGGGCGAATCTATGCGGACACGAGAGCGTATGGGCGCGGCATGATCGATGGGCGATGAGGTATTGCGGTCACCGCTCGCCGCCCTTTGCCAGGATCGCGCGAGCGGTGATCTCGTCGGTCACCAAGCCGTCGAGAAAGCCGCTGCGCAGGAGAGCGAGGGTCGGGGAAACCTTGTCGGCGCCACCGGCAAGGGCGACGACGCGGGATGCGCTAAGATGAGCCAATGTCGGGGACAGCGCCCGGGCGCTGACAGCTTCCGCGACCGGTTGGCCGTCGGAATTGAAGTAGTGGCCGAGAAGTTCGCCGACCGCCCTGCCCGCGCGAATCTCGCCGATCTCGTCGGTGCCGACCATGCTGTTGGCGAACAGGAATGCATCCTCGGTCACATCGCCGATGCCGGCAAAGACCAAAGGCGCCGAACAGGCCAGATCGAACACTTCCGCGACGCCAGGCTGGCTGAGAAGTACCGCCTTGTCCTCGGCGGTATTGGCAAAGGTCGGCAGCGGGATTTGAAAGGCTTCAGCGCCGGTCTTCTCGGCCAGGCGGTGAATGACATCGTAGGGGTTGGCGGCGAAACGGCGGGTAAAGCCGCCGAGCACCGAGACGAAGCGGGTCCGTCCGGTCGCCACTGCCGGCATGGCGTTGACCGCGGCGGCGAGCGTGCGGCCATGGCCGACGCCGATGAGGGCGTGCTCTCCGCGCTCGATCTCGTTCTTCAGGAAGTTGGCGCCGGCGATGCCGAGCGCCCTGAGAGGAAGCGGCGTCTCTTCGCCGAGATCCGGCGCCACGCTGCAGAAGTCGAGACCAAAGCGCTGGCGAATCGTCTCCTCCAGGTCAAGGCACTCGGCCACCTCCGCATCAACGAATACCCGCACCAGGCCATCGCGGTTGGCGCGCGCGATCAGCCGGTGCGCCTTGATGCTGGTGACACCGAGTCGCTTGGCAATCTGGCCCTGCGTCATGCCGCCGGAAAAATAGAGCCACGCCGCACGCACCGCGAGACCGGCCTCCCCATTTTCGTCGTGGCGATGTGGCGCCTCGTTCAGCACGGCGTCCTCCTGGTTCCAAGGCGTTTCAGTGGCGGACCGAACCGCGGGGCTTCCGCGTCGCAATCTGTCCGCCACCGCGTCGATAATCCGTGCTCAGCGCGCGTGGTACTTGTCGTCGAGCGAGTTCATGGCGGCGACGTTGGCGCCCGAAGAACTCTGCGGATCGAACTCGGAATCCAGGAACTTCTCGATGATCGCCTTGGCGAGTTCCGGTCCGATCACGCGAGCGCCCATGGTGATGATCTGCGCGTTGTTGCTCTTGACGGCGCGCTCGGCCGAATAGGTGTCGTGGGTCAGCGCCGCGCGAATGCCGGGCACCTTGTTCGCCGAGATACAGACGCCGATACCGGTTCCGCAACACAAGATTCCGCGGTCGTAGGCGCCGTCGAGAATCGCCGTGGCGATCCGCTCGGAGGTCGCGGCGTAGCGCTCGTCGGCGTTTGCAGGCGCCGCGCTGGCGTCGTCGAAACTCACGTCCTCGCGGGTCCGAAGATACTCGGCAACCGCCTTGACCAGCGGTTGCCCCGCGCCATCACCGCCGATGATGATCTTCATATGCGTTTCCTTCTTCACCGTTCGCCCGACAGAAAGCGCAGCCCGTGCCATCCCCATCGCGGGGTGGATGGCCTACCCGAGCGCCAGCGTCAAAACATCGAGAAAGATGCTAGGTCACCGGACGGAAAATTGCAAAATATTGCGGCACATGCATAGTTTTTCATATCACCCGGGCGCCAGTGCTTTTGCCCGGTTCCAACCACCCGTTACGAAGAAGCTTCCATGCCCTTCACCCTATCGATCAGCACAAACCCTCTGGTCAACCGCTTTGCCGACCCGGAAGACCTGATCGCGATCATCGCTGCGGAGATCGGCATCGGCCATGTCCAGTTGACGCACGAGTTTGTCAACCCGTCCTGGCCGGCGAAGACGCTCTCTCCCATCGTCGCGCGGATGGCCGCCGCAGCGGATGCCAACGGCGTCTCCATCACATCGATGATGACCGGGCCCTATGGACGGTTGAACCATTTCGGTCATCCCGACGCCGGCGTGCGCGCCTACTATGTCGACTGGTTCAAGACCCTGGCGGACGTCGCCGCCGATCTCGGTTGCCCGGCGATCGGGACGCAGTTCGCCGTCCTGACCTACCGGGACTTCGACGACCGCGATCGGCGCGAAGCGCTGCTGCGGGTCGCCCTTGAGTGTTGGCGCGAGGTCGCGGAGCACGCCGCTCGGCGCGGCCTGACCTCAATGTTCTGGGAGCCGATGTCAATCGGCCGCGAGTTCGGCCACACGCTCAAGGATTGCGCCGCGTTGCAACGCTGGATCGACGCAGGCGGTTTGCCGATTCCGCTGAAGCCGATGATCGACATCGACCACGGCGACGTGTCCTCGCCCGATCCGTCCGACACCGATCCCTACGCCTGGGCGGAGCGGTTCGCGAAAGCCTCGCCGATCATCCACATCAAGCAGAGCTCGATGAACAAGGGCGGGCATTGGCCCTTCACCAAGGTGTATAACGAGGACGGACGCATCATACCGGACAAGTTGCTGGCGAGCATCCGCGCCGGCGGCGGAACGGATAACGAGCTCTGCCTGGAACTGGCCTTCCGCGAACGCGAGCCGAGCGATCGCGAGGTCGTCGCGGCGATGGCCGAGTCCGTTGCGTTCTGGTCCTCGCACACGGAAATCGGAAGACCCAAGGTGGCCTGAACCGCCTTCATCCGCGTTCTGCCTGTCACGATCGCCTTCTGCGACAGTCCTCAAGGAGCCTCTCCATGGCGACCCGACCCTTCATCGGCACCAGTTGGAAGATGAACAAGACCCGCGCGGAGGCGGCGACCTTCTGCGATATTCTGCGTTCGTCCCACTGGGCGGGAACCGACGCCGCGCGTCTCTTCGTCATCCCGCCCTTCACCGTGCTGACGCAGGTTGCCGAAGCACTCGAAGGCACCCGTGTCACGGTCGGCGCCCAGAACGTCCATTGGCGGGATTCCGGCCCATGGACGGGCGAGATTTCCCCGATCCAGGTCGCGGATGCTGGCGGAACCCTCGTCGAGATCGGCCACAGCGAAAGGCGGACATTCTTCAACGAGAGCGACGAGACGGTGGGGCTGAAGACGGCCGCCGCAGTCCGTCATGGGCTCACGGCACTCGTTTGTATCGGCGACACCCGGGCCGAATACGAAGCCGGCCAAACGGCCGCCGTCCTCAAGCGACAGACCGAGGCGGCGCTGTCGAAGGTGGAATGGACCGAGGGCGCCGAAGTGATCTTGGCCTACGAGCCGGTCTGGTCGATCGGCGAAGGCGGGACACCCGCCGATCCCGGCTTTGCCGACAATCAGCAAGCGAACGTGAAGGCGCTGGTCGCATCGCTGATCGGCCGCCCGCTGCCCGTGCTCTATGGCGGCAGCGTCAATCCCGGCAATTGCGTGGATCTCGCGTGCCGCGACAACATTGACGGGCTGTTCATCGGTCGCTCCGCCTGGGAGGCGAACGGATATCTCGGCATCGTCGCCGCCGTCGTCGCGGCGCTCGGCTGATATCTCGCAAAACAAGGCAACGAACTGGCCGGCAAAGATCAATCAACCTCGATCATCGCGAGGAAAGTTGACCCCGCAGAGTCCATCCGAGAAGTCTGGTTCGCCCGACCGGAGGGGGTGCAGCTTGATCCGGCAGTTCGGTCGAGACGGCCGGACCGGCGGATGGCGTTGGCCCGATCAGGTGAGTGCGCCAAATTATGATCGAGGGCCCGTTCAGGAGAAGCGGCGGCGCAATCGGACGCTCAAGGCGGACAAGATAAGTGACGTCATCCAGGCGATGCCAAGGTCCGCCCATGCCTCGCCGAGAAGTGCAGCAACACGGACGCGCTGCATGAACGAACGCCTCCATCAATCCCTCGGCGGCGGTGCGTAACTCAACCACCGATATCAGGCCGAAACGGAATGCAGTCGATGGCCGCACTCAGCGTTTCAAGAGGCTGCCAAGTCGAACTCCGACGAGACCCGCTTCCGCTCGCCCCAGATCAGGACGAGATTGCGCGTATAGACGAACAGGCCCGCCGCCTGTCCCAAGATGAACACCGGATCACGCCGCTGAATCGCATAGACCAGCAGCAACGACCCGCCTGCCAGGGAGAATATCCAGAACGCGACCGGTATCACGCTCCGGCGCGCCCGCTCGGAGGCAAGCCATTGGATCACAAAGCGGCCGGTGAACATCAATTGGGCGACGAAGCCGAGCGCGACCCAGACGTCGAACTGGTCGACGAAGACGTGGCGGAGATAGGTTACAAGGTCGCTCATAGAGGTTGATCCGAGATGATTTCGCTGACATCTGGCCGCACCAGCACGCGCTTCCGCAGCCACCAGACGCCGAAAAGATCGAGAACTCCGCGAAGACCGCGATCGAAAATGCCGTAATTGGAGCGACCGAAGCGGCGCTGGCGATCCTTGACGTCGATATGCACGACAGTCAGTCCCTCCCGCAGAACGAGAGCTGGAAGATAGCGGTGCCAGCCATCGAAATAGGGCAACCGGCGGAACAGTTCGGTGGGCATTGCCTTCAATCCGCAACCGGTGTCGCGGGTCGCGTCCTTCAGGATCGCAGTGCGAAGGCCATTGGCGAAGCGCGAGGAAAACTGCTTGACCCTGGTGTCGGTGCGGCCCGTGCGCTGGCCGGCGGCAAGGCCGACCGTTGGCCCCGTCGATTCCAGCCCGTCAACGAGCGCTGGAATAAAGGCGGGATCGTTCTGGCCGTCGCCATCGATGGTGACGACGAGATCACCGCTTGCTGCAAGAACGCCACTGCGAATGGCCCGGCTCTGTCCAGCCGAGCGATCGTGGCGGATATGACGAAGCGGGATGCCCTCAGCCAATAGCCCGGCCAAGGTTTCCGCCGTCGTGTCGGTGGAGCCGTCGTCGACGACCACGATCTCATGGGCGCGGGTGGCAAGGGCGGCCTCGACTTCGCGCAGCAATACAGCAAGATTTGCCGCCTCGTTGCGTGCCGGTACGACGATGCTCACAAGAGCGAAGTCCCTGCCGGTTCCGACTTCCCGAGCCACGGTCGACGCAGATTGGTTGGTCACCGTGGATGTCGAGGTATCGGGGTTTGAAACGTCCTGGGCGGCTTGCCTGGAAAGCGGTACGTCCGGGGTGGGTCGAAAATCATCCATGTTAGGCCGCGACCTCTCGTGCGAGCCGCAGCCTGGCGATCTGAACGGCCGCAACCGTCGCCACGACGCCGACCAAAGCGAAGCCGATCAGCTGGATCGGCGGATAGGAGAGCGCATCCGGTGGCGGATCGAAGATGCCGGACAGAAGCTTCACCAGCATGTCGGCGGCCGCCACGCCGATCAGCGAGCCGATGACCGCGCCCGGCACCAGGATCAGCAACGCCTCGCTCCACAGGAAGCCACCGATTTCGCCGCCGGAAGCCCCAAGCGCGGCGAGAATTTCGGCGGTGCGTTTGCGCTCGGCAAAGCCGAGGAACAGCATCAGGCCGGTCGCGGCGGCCAGCAGGACGACCGCGAAGGCGATTTCGATTGCGGTGAGCCGCCCGAGATCGACGGCGGTCAGGCTCGAGGCGATGATGTGGAAGGCGGATTCCAGATCGGTGACCGTATAGCCCGACGTCGAACCCAGGTTCTGGCGGATCGCCGCAGCCAAGGCTTTCGGGTCGCCGAGCGATCGAACAAGCAAGAGCTCATGCGCCGGCGAGCCTGTCTGCGCCGCGAGGTAGCTCGCATTGGCGACGAGGAAGGAATCCTTCGGGGCGGTCGGAAATTCCAGCGCCACTCCGACGAACTTGAACGGGACCGCCTCGTATTGGTGCGTTTTGGCATTTTGAAGCCGCAACTTGATCGGATCGCCGATTGCCAGCTGGAAATCGTTGACGGTCTCCTGGGAGACCAGAACGCCGTCGGGCGTCGTCTCCAGCGCCTTCAGCGTCGCCGCTGCATCCTTATTGGCGAAATAGGCGTCCTCGACTGCCGTTGCCTTGCCGATCCTTGTCGGATCGATGCCGTAGATATCCTGGAGGTCGTTGCCGACATAGGCGAAGCGATGCTGCATCGGGACGGCGGCCGCGACATCCCGCATCGCCTGGATCTTCTGGACAATCGGCCCGACGGGCGTCGCGGTCGAGCCGGTGACGGTCACATCGGCGCCGTTGGTCAGCATCGCGTCGACGCGCGTCTGGCCATTGTAGGTCAGGTTGAAGATTGACGCGGCAACAGCGAAGGAGAAGGCTAGCGACACCAGCGCGATGCCGCCGGCAATCCGCCGATGCTGCCGTGACAGGCCGGCTGCGACGCTCGGGGCGGTGGCCTTGGCCAAGCCAATCCGGGTCGCCATCCCCTCCATGGTCCCGGCGGAACGGCCGATCCACCAGGACGCCAGCCGGATCGTCAGCAGCACGCTGCCGACCCAGAACAGCAGCGGCGACAGGAACGCGGTGTAGTCGACGGCCGTCGCGGTCACGCCCTCGGGCGCCAACACGACCTGATAGTTGGAACTGGCCGACTGCAGGAAGATCACCGCGGCTCCGGCCAGGAAGATGAGATCGAGCCAGAGCCGCTGCCACAGCGGATCGCTGCCCCGGCTCATGGAGGCTCGTCCGCGCACCACGGTTTCGCCGCGCAACCGCCGAAGCGCAGGCAGAACGCCGCAGAGAAGCGCCACGGCGAAACCGCCAATGCCTGACAGGGCGATCCACACAAGTGCCGACGACGACAGCGAGGCCGTCCCGAATTGCAGGGCGGACAGGATCAACGCCGCCAGTGCGCCAACGATAGCGGCCCCAGCCGCTCCAATGGCTTCCTCGGAGGCGATCAGGCGCAGTATCGCCGAGCGATCGAAGCCGCGTATCCGCAGCAGCGCTTCATTTCGGCTCTTACGATCGCGGTCTGCCAGGAGCAGCGAAACGGTCAGCAAGATGGCGAGCACAGCCGCCGGCAGACCGAGAAACAGGAAGATAACCCGGGCGTAGATCGCGTCGCCGCGAACCGCATCGAGGCGGGCGCCGAGATTGTCACCGACGAGGGCCTGTCCGGCGATGGACGCCTCGAAGTTTCGAACCTGACGCGCCTCCTCCATGAAGGCCGTGTCGGGATAGCTCGCCAGCGCGGCGCGGATAAACGCGGCGTGAAACTGGACCGTCCGGGACGTATCCGCGGCGAAGAGCGTCGACCATTGCGTCGCCGGCAGGATGACGACGTTGTCCGGGGGCGCCGTCGGCCCGGCGCCGGCCGGCGCTCCGATCGACTGGAACAAGGCATCGGCATTGGGAAGTTCGACGATGCCGGCCACTGTGATCGTGCTTGGAGCGCCGTTACGCCGAAGGATCTGGATGCTGTCGCCGATTCCCGCGTGAAGATTCGCGGCTGTCTGCTGCGCCAGTACCGGGCCATCCAGGCTGCCGAGAAGAAGACGCATCTGTTCGGGGAAATCCGACTGATAGCCGGCATCAATGCCGAGAACCTTCGCGGCTCCCGTGGTCTGGACGGTCCCGCCGGTGGTTGCCTGAAGCGCCTGCACGTCCGCATAATCGACCTGACTGACGGCGCGGATGGAAGGCAGCGCCTCGAGCGCGGTCTTGATCGCATCGGAGTCCGCGGCGAGTTTGGGCTGCACCTGCCAGTCGACGACGACTTGCGCGACGGCGCGCTCGGTCATCGTCGACGCGCTGATCACCGAGAACACGCCGATGAGCGCGATCAGCGCGACGGCGATCGCGACACCGGAATAGGCCAGCGCAATCTGGACGGCGCGACGCTTGAAAATGCCTTTGATCCAAAGACCGAACATGATGGAAATCCTTTCAGGCGGCCTCGGCCAACCGACCGTGGTCCATGCGCAATTGTGTCGCCATGGTCGCCGCTAACCGCTCATCATGGGTGGTGAGCAGGAGCGCGGTCTCGTTCTCACCGAGGGCATCGAGAACCGCCTTCATCACCGCTCGTCCCGTCGGCTGGTCGAGCTGCCCGGTCGGCTCGTCGGCCAGGATGATCTCGGGATTTGTGACAAGGGCCCTGGCGAAGGCGACACGCTGCATCTGGCCGCCGGAGAGCTCGTCCGGCAACTTGTCGGCCAAGTCCGCAAGCGATAGCAGCGCCAGGGCTTCGTCAGCGGTCATATGCGCCCGACCTTGGGACGAACGGGCCGCCAACTGCAGCGGCAATGCCACGTTTTCCCGCACGGTCAGCGACGGGATCAGGCTCGGTTCCTGGAACACGACTCCGATCCGGCCAGGACGGAGCTCCGTGGCGGTGTGGGTGCCGAACCACGACAAGAGGCCTGACGACGGCCGCACTATGCCGGCCAGCATTTTCAGCAGTGTGGACTTGCCACTTCCCGACGGCCCCGTGACGGCGATGCGGTCGCCCTGCCGTACCGCGATGTCCGCATTTTCCACCGCATGAACCGAGAGAGCGCCCAGATCATAATTCCGGCCCAGACCCCGCGCTTCGATCAGCGCCTCGCGATCATTGCGAAGCACGGGATGAGCGGTGCGTTCAAACAGACGCTCGGCTTCGTCGAGGGTTTCAACGAAGGGCCCTTCGACGAGATGTCCGTCCCGAAGATGCAGGGTCCGCGTGGCTATCGCCGCGACGGCGCGGCTGTGGGTCGCGATCAAAGCTCCCTTCCCCTTCCGGCTTCTGTCGACCAGAATGGCGAGGATCATCCGCTCGGTTGCCTCGTCGACTTCCGCGGTCGGCTCGTCCGCGACGATCAGGGGCGCGTCGAGTGCCAGGGCGACAGCCAAGCCCGCGCGGGCGATTTCACCGCCCGACAGCGTGGCTGGATAGGCATTGGCGCGCTCTGCCAGAGCGACCGACCGGAGAACAGCCTCGACGTCCATCCCGTCGTCGCCGCTTCGGTGGCACAACGCGAAAGCGATATTTTCGGCCACGGTCAGATGCGGGAACAGATTGTCGCGCTGGGCGAGAATCCCGAGCGTGGAGGCACGGATCACCGCTTTTTCCGCTTCCGGCCGTCGGGTCATCCGCCGCCCCCCGATATCGACCGTCCCGCCGTCGGGTTCATCGAGGCCGCATAGACACGAAAGAAGCGTCGACTTGCCACTCCCCGAGGGGCCGGTCAGGGCGACGATCTCGCCGACGTCCACATCAAGGCTCACGCCCTTCAGGGCCCGGATCTCCGTATCGCCGATGTGATAGAAGCGGAAAAGGTCCTGGGCGTCGAGAAGCATCACGACGACCACCGGAACGACGCGGCCATCATCTTCCACTGGTCGACATTGTCGGCGCCGGCGGGTGCGGACAATGTCAGGACCGCTTCCTTGCCGTCTTTGAAAAAGTAGATGCGGCGGTTCTCAAGGCGGATCTTGCGGTCGGTGACAGGGTTCACCGCGGAATTCGACAGGTAATCGACCGCGACCGCCTCCCCCGCCGGCAACGGCATCGTGCGAATGTTCCTGACATCGACAGCGTGGCCCCCGGCGACGAGGTCGGCGGCCTCCTTCTGCTTGACACTTGCGGAGGTCGGCATTTCGGATGCCTTCGTCACGTCGATGGCGATGCGACCGTATTTATCGGCGAAGCTGACGCCATCCGCCGCGTCGCTGCGCGACCAGCCCTCTGGAACCTGCATCGAGAACCCGCTCGGGGACTTGTAGGTTATAAAGACCTGATCATCGGGGATGTCGCCGGGTGGATTGACCTCGGGCGCCACGGCCGTCTCGCGTTGGGTAGCGGGACTGGATTGGGCAAAGACCTTTGCCGGAGCGACGAGGGCGGTCGCGGCAATCATCGTCCACAGAGCGGTTCTGACGAACGCGGAATTGCGGGTCATCGGATGGTCTCCTGTTGTTTCTGAAGGTGAAGGCGCGTCGCCAGCACCTCGATGCCGAGCGCGGCGTAAAGCGCCTCGGCAAGACGTCGGGTGAAGCTGGCGAAGTCGTTGCAAGGCTTGAATTGAAAAACCGCCGCCGCCGCCGCTCCGACGATAATTCCGGCAAGGATATCGCTGGGAAAATGCACGCCGAGCGCAACCCGGGCGGCGGCGACCGTGAGCGTGGCGACGGTGACCAAGACCCCCAACGAGCGGCGAGCGGCGAACAGGAGAGCGGTCGCCACCGCGCTCATTACCGCGACGTGGTCGCTCGGTAGCGAGCTGTCCGCTGCATGCGCGAGGAGATTGGGGGCCAGCCCGATCGCGAAAGGCCGGGGAACGTAGAACAGGAACGAGATGGCTCCGGCGATTGCCAGTGCGACACCCGCCGCCAGCGTCGCCGTAATCGCCGTCTGTCTGCCCTCTGGTCCGCCGCGTAGCCATAATACGATGAGGACGACGGGCAGGATGCCAATCCCCCAGTCGGCCGTTGCGACCGACAGATCGGAAAGCCAGGGCATGGCTGTCAGCGCGGATTGCGCCGCCGCCACCGTCGCATCGTTGAGGGCAGTAATCGTCACGGTCGTCATTCTCCTTCGTGGAAGAGAATGACGACCTCAGATGATCTGCCCTTGGCCAGAACTATACCGTTTTGTAATCCCGCGAACGTGCCGCACCATTCGGTTTGCGAAAAGCGCCGTGTCAGCGAGCGCTATCGTCCACCGGGCCGGTGTTCAGCGCGGCCGGCGGGAGCCCGCCTTCGCTGGCGACCATGTGCCGATCGAGCGCGAACGGCGCGTCGAGGAGCGGACGACCAGGCAAGTCCTCGTCTTGTCTCAAACCGATGGCGACGAGCATGCCGTCAGGATGGTCGCCGAGCCATCGCTCCGCTTCGGCGCCGTCGATCACGTCGAGGGGCCGCCGCAGGCTGCCGAGAAACCCGAGCTCGCCCTGATAATCGCCGACGAAAGCCACAGGCCCCGCGCGCGCCGCGACCAGTCTCGCAAGCGGGGCAAGGTCGTAATTCGGGAAGACCGACAGCGCGGCGCCTGCCTGGCCAAGGATCGTCAGACCGAGGACGATGCCGGCGCCAATCCCGATCAGCCTCACGCTGATACCGCGCATTACATAGGCGCTGACCAGTACCGCGGCCGGCAACAACGGAACGAGATAATGCGGCTGCTTGCCGGCGATGAGGCTGAAGCTGGCGGCCACCGGCACGAACCAGAGGATCAGGAAGCGCAGCGCGGGCGTGGATCTCCAGGCCTCCAGAAGCGCGGCCAACGGGCGCCTCATCGCACCTTTATGAGCGGCCCAGACATAAGGTGAGAAGATCCACGGCATTGCGAAGATTGGCAGCAACGGCAGATAGAACCAGAATGGTCTGGCATGGCTCGACGACAACGAGCCGGAAATGCGACCCGCCGTCTGGTCCCAGATCAGCGATCGGGCGAATTCGCCATTGGTTTCGACCAGCGCGGGCACGACCCAGGCGGCGACCGGTAGCAGCGAGACCAGAACGGCGAGACCAGCGCTTTGCCAAAAGGTCCTCGGCGCCAGCGCCTGACGCTCGGTCCGCCAGAGCGGATAGGCCGCAATCGGCCAGAACAGATGGAGATAGACCACCGGCCCCTTGGCCAGAACGCCCAAGCCGATGGCGACGCCTGCGATAGCGATCCAGCGCCATGAAGGAGAGCGGGTATGGATCAGAAGCGCGATCAGCGCGCCGAGAATGCAGGCGGTGAGCAGGAGATCGAACAGGATCAAGCCGGCAAAGATGACGAAGACGACGTTGCCCAGCGTCAGCCAGCCGACCCGCTCGACGAGGGCATCATCGCCGGGAAATAGTTCGGCGGCCAAGCGGCGCATGAGGACCATGACGGTGGCGGACACGGCAAAAACCGTCGCGAGCGCCGCGACACGCGACACGCCGAAGCCCCCCCATGACAGATCGATCAGCCAGAACAGCAGCGGCGGCTTGTGATGATAGGCGGCGAAATTGAAGGTAGGAACGATGAAGTCCCGATTGACCAGCATCTCCCAGGCGACGGTGAGATAGCGCGTCTCGTCCGGCGGCAACACCGGTCTCAGGGCAGCCGAAACGACGACAAAGGCGGCGAGCACGAGGATTGGCAGGCCGAAGGTTTGAATGCCGCGGAGCATGGGACATCGCCGTATTGTGCGAACAAAATTCGCGAGCCATTCAACTGTGTGCACTGCTGAACCGGGTCCGGTGCCCGATTTCTTCAAAGCCCGCTTCGGGGAAAGCGGCGGGGGGCGCGGGCTGACGCAATGCGCTCGGGTCGAGATCTGTCGCCCCGAGCGTTGTGACGTAAGGCGTGAATTGTCGCCCTATTCGGCCGATTCGACCGAGGACGGCGATCTCATTATCGGCATCATGCGCCGCAGTGCGTCCGATCGGAATACGAAATGCTGGGCAAGTGCGCCGGCGATATGCAGGCCGATCAGGACGAGCAGCGGCGTCCAGAGCACGGTGTGATAGCCGGCCAGCGTGTCATTGCCCGTGAACCAGGCCGTGAGGCCGACCACTGGCATGAGGATCAGCACGACGTAGAGCAATGCATGCGTAAACTTCGCGAGCCACATCGCCCAGTCGGGTTCACCCTCCGAATGCGGCGGACGCCCATGAATGAAGAAGCGGTCGAGCAAGCGGATGGCAGCCGCGACGAGAATCGCCGAACCGAGGACGATGTGGGTCCAGCCGAGGATGGTCGTCGCGGTTGGAACCGCCCTGCCCTCGAGCGTTCCATCCCACAGCGAGGCCATGAACTCGCTTTCGAAATATTGGATGATGATTAGGACGACGATCAACCAGTGCATGGCGACATTGAGCCGGCTCCAGCCAGCGGGCGATGACTTTCCATTCATAACCGATCACTTCCGATTTCAACTGATGGTTTTCCGGCGCGCGACCCTTGCGCCGCCGATCTAGAATCCTTCTAGATCGGATGGGTCTTCAGTGGCATTTCCGGAACTATACGGTTTAGCAACCTTGGAAGGTGTGACAGTTGCGCTGGCGATGGCGTCGGCGGTCCGATCACACGCATGGCCGACCATTTCAGCGAGCGAGACATCAATCCGCGGATCGCGCAACCGAGGTTGGGTGTCCCTATCCAGTCCGGATCTGGGGATTCTCGTGGCTGGCATTGACCAGTCTGAACCGGACAACAGACATTTCCCGTCTGTGATGGCGGGGTCTCACGACGTCCCGTGAAACCTCTTCGAGATCGGGGCGCTGCTTGGCCGCCATGTCCTGCGACATGGTGATCTCGTTTTCGCCGGATAGAGCGCAGAGGCGCGCGGCCAGATTCACCGTCCGACCAAGAATCGTAAAATCCGCCCGCTTGCCGGCGCCAAGGGCGGCGGCGATCACTTCGCCCCGATAAAGACCGACGCCGGGATGGCGGGCCAGCGAATGGCAGGCTTCGATGCTTTCCGCCGCGGCCGCCACGGCGTGGTCGTCAGCATCCTCACCCTCGAAGAACGCCATGATCCCATCGCCGATGATCTTGTCGATCTCGCCATCATGCCGTGACACTGCTCCGGCGACGGCCGTGACAAAGGCATCAATGAGATCCGCCACGTCGCTTGGCGGGGCGCCTTCCGCGAAACTGGAAAAGTCCCGAAGATCGAGAAACATGACCACTGCTTCGAAGCGGGTCGCTGACGTCTCGTCATTGATCGCGTTGCGGACCGCGGAGACGGAGAGAAAACGCTGCAGTCGAAGGTGAACGCCACGAACGTAGCTCGCCTGGCGATCAAGCGTCCTCTGGGCTTTGGCAATCACCACGCCGGTCGCCAGCACCGAGACAAAGAGCAGGCTCGCAAACACCTTCGTCCAGAAACCCGTCAATCGGGATATCGCGGATTCAAGCACGCCGCTTCGGCGAGTCGCGGCCAGTGATACGATTTTTCCCGAGCGCGGCAATGCCACGACCCCCAGGGAGGTCCAGTGCCCGGGCAGGACGATATCTTCCTTGAGGGTCGCCGCCCCGGTCGCCGTCAAGCCCTCGAAGGTCGCCGTGTCCAAAGATCCGCAGTCAGCGTTATTGGCGAGCTCGGCGATGCGTCCGCCGGACTGGTCGAGGACCAGGAGGCAGGTGAGCCCGGTCTCGGCCATCTCCTTTCGCAGTTCGGAAAGGACTGGCGCCGATGGCGGAGACGCTCCCTCGAAAAGTCCGTCCGCGAGAAGCATGGTCTGGACGAGCCGGATTTCCTGCTCGGCAAAGAGCTTTTCCGCGCTGGCGGAGATGGCACTGTTCAACGTGAACACCAATCCAACCGAACTGATGATGATCACCGGCAGAAGAAGGAGCAGGAATGTTCGCAGCAACGGAAACGGCGTGCCGATTTCATGCGCATCGGCCTGCGGGGCAGTCCGGGGTAACTGTCTCCCCTTCCCAAATTTCCACCCGATCACGGCCGGCGTCCATCAAGCACGGGTGCCTCAATCATCGAAGCGCCGTTCTTCGGCAGAAGGAGAATGTCACTATGAGCGGTGGATGCGGCTCCAGGCGCAAGGGATTGGATCAGGCTGTCGAGGTCGTTCGAGAGCCCCAGACCATCTTCGGCGATCTCCATGATCGCGTAGCCGCCGGCGATCGGGTCGAGCATCTCGAGAGACAGGCCGCCGACGAGGATCGGACGACCGTCTTCACCGGGGCCGAGTTGGAAGCTCGATGGCCAGAAGGTGAGAACCAGGCGCTGATCGGACGCCGGCCCGGGCTTCGCATAGGCCGCGACCGGCCGGCGACCGTCGTGAAGCAGCGGCGCGGCCGGCCGTTCGGCGAGGGGCACGCGCGAGGGCAAGAGCGTTTCCAGGAGATCGCCGACTGCAAGGGGAGTCCAGCCGAACGGCTCAAGGCGAGCGGTGAGGTCGGGACGCGCAAGATCGGTCTGAATCCTCAACGTTTCGGCGAGATCGCCGACGATGGTCAAACGACGTTCGGCGACCCTGCGCCAACCGTCGGCCAGCCATTCCTGCGGGCTGATCTGCTCCGCGATGGGCACCGGCGCGTAGTTCACGGTCCAGCGATCGTAGTCCTTCCACAGATGATAGCTGTAGGTCCCGAGATAGGCGGGCAGCAGAACCGCCAGCAGCGGCCCCAGGCGGATGGCCCGATCCTGCCGCCGGGTGAGGAACGCGAAGATCGCCGTCACCAGCAACCCGAACGATACGCCTGCGGCAACGTCGCTCAGCCAATGAGCACCGAGATACAGCCGGGTGAACGCAATGATCAGCGCGGCGCCAATGGCGACCCCAATCGCCAGAGGACGCCATCGTGGTGCGAGGTGCGAAGCGACAATCACGGCCAGGACACCGAACACGGTCATCGAGAGCGTCGCATGGCCGCTGGGGAAAGAGAAGGATTCCGCGCCCGCATAGAGCATCGTCGGACGGGGCCGTTGGATGATCCCCTTGACGAGCGGAACGAACAGGCTCGACGTGGCGACCGCCATCGCCGCCGTCACCGCGACGCGGAAGTGCCGCCGGATGACCAGCCAGGCGATGAGCGCCAGGGTCAAGCCGGTCAGTACGAAACCGTCCGCCGCCATGGTGATCGCCGTCACGATGCGGGTGCCCGCGTCGCTGCGGAAGGATTGCAGGAAATTGTAGACGGCCTTGTCGACCAGCTTCAATTCGGGATCGAACAGGAGATTGCCGAGCAGCGTCAGGAAGCCGCCGGCGGCCAATGCCGCGACCATCAGGACGAGGGTCCATCCGACGATGTTGCGGTGGTTGGAGAGGATATGAGTCTCGTATCGCGCCAGCCGGCTCGATGACGGGCCACGACGTTCGATCCGACCAAGGCGCCATCGATCGAAGACCGGATAAGCGAAGCCATAGGCGATTTTGCCTAGGTAATAGAGGACGAGGAGCGTCGCCAGCAGAACGACGCCGAGGATCGCAAGGCGTGGATCGAAGCTATGAACCCGTGACAGGCCGCGGCCGATACCGGCGGCCGGAATGATATGAGCGCCGGCCCAGGCGAACGCCGAAACGACGTTGATGACGCTGAACCAACCAAAGTTCATGCCCACCATGCCGGCGATGCCCGGCACGATCGCTTTCACGCCGGGAACGAAGCGGCCGATGAAGATGCTCTTGCCGCCATGTCGCCCGAAGAATGCCTCGCCCTTGTCGATCAGCGCGCCATAGCGGCTGAACGGCCAGACGGAACGCAATCTTCCCTTGTAGTGGTGGCCGACCCAGAAGGAGAGCGCATCGCCGACCACGGCGCCGGCGCTGGCTAGCAGCAGGATCGGCAGGAACGGAAGTTTGCCGGCGCCCACCAGCCCCCCGGCCGCCACGAGGACAACGGTGCTTGGTATGAACAGGCCAATCAGGAACAGGGCTTCACCCAGGCTGACGAAGAAGACGACCGCCAGCGCCGTAAGCGTGTGCTGGGAGATCAAATCGACGATGGTCTGCGTCATGTCTGCGTCACCGGTCGGCTTGAACGGACCCCGCGGGTCCATGAAACATTTCGCCCCTCGGGAGGATACGGCGAAGACGGGCCTGGCCCGTCGAGCAGGCGGGCACGTATCACGATCCCGACGCCCAAATCAGGTTCTTTCGACCGTCCCGCGATACGCGCCTCGTTAGCAATCCGTGTTTCTCGTGAGATGTCCGAAACTATACGCTTCCGTATAGTTCACAATTTTGGATTGACCGCCTCCGACACACGAAAGCCCCCCGAGCACCTCGGGGGGCCGCATGTGGTTGGCGAGGCGTAGACAGGCCTATTTACCGCCCTCGCCTTCCTCGCCTGCCTCGCCGTCCTCGGACTCCTCCCGGTCGGCTGCGCCGGACTGCTCGTCCTTCTCGTTTTCCATTTTGGGATTTTGGTCGACGGCGCCGCTGGTGAGGTCGACAAGAACCGTCTTCATCGTACCATCGGCTTGGGCGAGCTCGATCTCCCAGCCGCTCTGGCCGGCCTCGTCGGCCAATCCAGCATCCACCGCATTGCCGCCAGCGGCCTTCTGGGCCGCGTCGATGGCCTGCGCGAGGTTTACCTTGGCGCTGTTGACCTTCGAGAGGTCCAGTTTGGTCTCAGCGCTATTGCCGTGCTCGGCCGCCATGGCCACACTGCCGGCACCCAAAAGCATGGCAGTGCCGAGGATCGCGGCGCTCGTGCGTCTCATCGTCTGCATCTTGATATTCCCTTTGATCGAACCGGCGTGATTGCCCGGTCGATCTCAAGGTGGTGAGCGGACATGACCTCGAAAGCTCCGCGACTATACGGATCGGTATGCGAGTTGTGGCAGCCAAATGAAGCAGGCCGGCACGATGCCGGCCTGCTGCTTCCGATTTAAAGCGACGACATCAGCGGCTCGCTACAATCGCCTAGCGTCTGCCCCTTCGGACCGCGCAGGCGGAGGCCGCCTTGAAGCGGGCGGGGCTGAGCCGGCCCGCTTCTGTTGATGTCATGAGCAGACCGGGCTTGAAGCGATCACCTGTCGCTGGTCGGAAGCCCACTGTTCCCAACTCGACACATCCCCGGGCACCAGGCCCGGATTGGCCTTTTTCGCCGCCGCATAGTGCGCCTCGACATTCTCGCACTGACGCGGTGCCGATGCCACCTCGTCGGTGCGATCGGCCAGGCTGAATCGCGCTGTCGAACGCTTGGCGACCTGCTGTCGGTCGACACGATGGTGACCCTGGGTCAAGACGCTTTGGTCGTTTGCCATTGAAGGCGTCGCAATGGCGAGAGGTGCCGCGATGGCACCCGCTACGATGAGCGATAGAGCTACGGATTTGAACGTGTTCATGATGACCTCCTGTGGGAGCGATGATCCGCTCTAAGGAAGAAGATAAGACTCGAATATTACGGTGGGCGGGCCGCGCGGTTGTGGTTTTGTAATGACGCTATGCGCAAGATCAGCTGTCCCGACAAGCGTTCCTCGCCCGAATGTTTGCCGAGTACGACCAGGAGAAGCGGCGTGGCACGCGGAGCGTATCCTCAACAGCATATCGCCACCCGATTCGCGCGGATCGGGTGGCGATATTTGCCGTCTCCCGCAGGGACGATCCGCCATTCGGGGTCGCGATTTAGGCGTCTACTTCCACGACCTGCGGCGTCTCGATCCGATCGGCGCGCGTGATGGTGAGGTAGGTGACCAGCCCGGCAATCGTGACCAGGAACAGAACGCTGGTTCCGGTCGTCCCGAGGCCGAGGCCGCCATTGCCCACCGGCTGCGACAGAAGATCGCCCATCGACGCCCCGAACGGCCGCGTCAGGATGTAGGCGACCCAGAAGGCGAGCACGGCGCCCGCGCCCAGACGGTAACCGAGATAGACCACGGCGATCAGAGCACCGAAGATCACTGCGGACGTGCCATAACCCAGGCCAAGGCTTTCCGCGACGAGATCCCCCGCCGACGTACCGAGAGCGAAGGTGAAGAGGATCGCCGCCCAATAGAACAACTCGCGCTTCGTCGTGAAGATCGAGTGGATGGAAAGCGTCTTCTCGCTCGCATACCAGGCGGCAAAAACCAGTGCCAGACCCGTTCCGAAGAGAAGCGTGGTGGTTGCGAGAGTGATGCCGAGATCATCGACGAGATAATCCGAGACCAGGGTACCGACGATGCTCACCAGGACGACAACGAGCCAGTAGCTCGTCGGGACGTATCCGCGCAGCCTGAGCTGGTAGAAAAGGACGATCAACAGAAGCGCGCCCATGATCAGGGACGTGATGACAAGGCCGAGGCCGATATTGAAGATGAGGAAGTCGGCGGCGGTTTCGCCGACGGTCGTCGCCATGATCTTGATTACCCAGAATGCGAGCGTGACCGCCGGCACCTTGTTCAGCATTTCCTGCGTGAGGCTTCTTTGGGTTTCCAACGGTCTGTCTCCTTTAAGCATGCGGCGCCGAATGGCGCGTGGAGTCACGCGAGGCTTTCAGCGTCGCGCTATCGGATTGGGGAGAGCGTGCAGGCGATCCGGAATGCGGCACCGCTAGTGTCTCGATGGGCGGAACCGACATATTGGAAAGCGTCATACGGCAGACGTTGCCGGCCCCTCTCGAGAGCCTTTCCCGCCCGGCACCGGTCTTAGGAGGTCAGACTGGAGACCGCTTTTCTTTGGCTATACCGTTTCGCAATCTTAGGCGGCGGGCGCGGCCGATTGCGGTGATTGCGGGAAACCAACCCGCATCAACAGGCCGGGCCGATTGTCCAGGGCCTCCACCGTCGCGCCGTGGAGCTCGGCGATTGCCGCGACCAAGGCCAAGCCGAGGCCGCTGCCCGGTGTCGTGCGGCTACGGTCCAGCCGATAGAGACGCCGGAAGATCTTGTCTCGTTCGGCTTCCGGAATGCCTGGCCCGTCATCGCCTATCTCCAAGACCGAACCGGCGGGTGTCTTTCGCAGGGCCAGTCTGATCCGTCCCGGCGAGGGTATGTGGTTGATAGCGTTATCGACGAGATTGGCGACCAGCTGGGTCAGAAGATCGGTATCGCCCTCAACGGAAACGCCCGGGGCGATGTCGGTTTCCAGCCGATGCCCGGCATCGACAGCGACCTCCGTGTAGACGTCGGCGAGTTTCTCGCCGAGACCGGACAAATCCACCAACTCGAACTTCGCCCGCCTTGCTCCGGCTTCGATCTGCGAAATCCGCAGCAACGCGTTGAAGGTGTCGATGATCGCATCGGTCTCCTCGACCGCGCCGTCGATCGCGCGCTCATACTCCGACGCGTCCCGGGATTTCCGTCGCACCGTTTCCAGACGCTGGCGCAGTCGTGCCAGCGGCGTTCGCAGGTCGTGGGCGATATCAGTGGACACCTGCTTGAGGCTTTGCATCAATACCTCGATCCGCGCCAGCATGCCGTTGATGTCGGTGGCCAAACGGTCGAGTTCGTCCCGCCTTGGCGAAACCGGCAAGCGGAGGTCGAGACGGCCGGAGACGATCTGGCGCGTCGTCGCCGCGATCTCATCGACACGGCGCGACGGTCCGATGCTGACGATGTAGCCGCCGATCAGCGCCAGCAAAGTGGTGGCGAGGCACCCCCAAAGCAGCGCCGCGAGGATAATCTCCTGAGTCTCGTCGATCAGATGGGAATTGCGGCCGGCGAGCACCCTGTAGGGTCCAAGGACTTCCCCGGAGCTGAATAGCCGGACCTCGCCGTCGGCATTTTGGGCTGCGGCGAGCTTGAGATTGGCATTCGCCGTAACGTCGCCATCGGCGAGTTTGCGGTCCGCCCATCCACTGGTCCACAGACTTGCCGTGATATTGCCCGCGAGAACGTCGCCATCGGGACCGAGCAGTAAAAAGAAGCGGTCGTCGGCCGCGCTTTCCGATCGCTCGATGACCTCGGACCGAAGCCCGTCCGGGCCATTGCGGGCAAGCGCCTTGCGAAACGCCGCCATGTCGTCGTTGATCGAGGATCGCACGATCCCTTGCATCTCCGAAGTCGCGGCGACGTAGGTGGTTCCCATGATGACGAGCACGGATGCGACGAAGAGAATCGCATAGCCGACCGCCAGTCGGAACGACGTGGTGCGGAACTGCTCAGGAAGCGGCATTCAAGACGTAGCCTGATCCTCGAATGGTTCGGATCATTTCAGTCGCGAACGGGCGGTCGACCTTGGCGCGAAGCCGGCTGACATGGGTTTCGACGACGTTGGTCTTGGGATCGAAGTGGAAATCCCACACCCGTTCCAGCAGCATGGTGCGGGTGAGAACACGGCCGCGATTGCGCATCATGTATTCAAGCAGACGAAACTCACGCGGTTGCAAATCGATCGCGGCCCCGGCCCGTTTGACCGTCCGGGCAATCAGGTTCATCTCCAATTCGCCGACCTTCAGCACAGCCTCTTCCTTACGGCTGGGTGCCCGTCGTCCCAGTGCATGGATACGCGCCATCAGCTCGGAAAAGGCGAAGGGTTTCAAGAGATAGTCGTCTCCGCCTGCTTCCAGACCCTCGACGCGATCGTCCACGCCACTGACCGCGGTCAGAAATATGACCGGCGTGTCCTTGCCCGAGGAACGCAGCGCCCTGACGATCGACAGTCCATCCAGACCCGGTAGCATACGGTCGATGACCATCACATCGTATTCGCGCGTGCAGGCCAGTTCCAGTCCTGTCGGCCCGCTAGTGGCATGGTCGAGATCGTGACCGTCCTCACCGAGTCCGCCGGCGACGTAATCGGCAGTGGATTGGTCGTCTTCGATCAAAAGAATTTTCATGGCCGCGCCTTCTGACCCGCCGTTGCGGACTGTTCGGAGGACCATCTGGCTGCGAATAGCGCGAACGCCTCGTCCATGGCGGCGGTCCGGCTTCCGAACCATGGGAAGTGACCGTATCGCCAAGAGAGCTGATCCGCAGCCTCCTCGGCCGTGTCGCCATCCACTGCATACTCGAAAATGGCCGATGCCAGACCACTGCGATCGGCGCCGCCCTGGCAATGGACGAGAATCGGCTTGGGCGCATCCTCCATGATCTGGGCGATCCTCGTCATTGTTGCCATGTCTGGAATGCTTCGCGCGGAGATCGGAACCGCATGATAGTCGGTGCCGTATTCCGCGGCCACCAGGGTTTCCTCACGCGACCACGCTTCCAGCGGATGGACGCCCCGCAGGTTGAGAATCGACCGGATGCCCTTTTGCCGGATCAGGGCATCGAGATCGTCGTCGTCGAGTTGGCCCGACCGATAAAGAATCTCAGGCTCAACGGTATGAACGTTGCCGGTCGCCAGAAGATAGCCGGCATAGCCCGCCGGCGGGCCAACGAGAATGGCCGCCGCAAGGGCCAGGATGCGAAAGAGAGTTCTGGAATTGCGCATGAGGAGTCCGGAGTTGCTCCGACTCCACTAGGCGACCCAAATCACTGGCAACTGTCCCGGGCTATACGAATTCGTATAGTCGGCAGCGGAAGTTGGGCGCATGCGCCGATGATCGACATGCCGGGCTAGGCTCAAGCTGAGCGAGATCATCCCAGGTCACCTCTCGGGGGAAACAAAGTAACGTCCGCGACGTTGCCTCTTATCGAAGCAATCAGGTGCAATCCGGCGTCCTGCCGGTTCAAGGGAGATCGACATGGCGACCAACACCGGCGAAGGCTATCGCAAGGGTTCCGTTACCGGCCGCACGCAGATGGAGCGCGCGGACGGCACCCATCAAAAGCGCGACGAGCGAACCGGCGAGTTCATGGAGGTCAAGCAGTCGGAGGGCAAGTTCAAGGGCGTCGCCAAGGAGCCGGACGGCCGCGACAGCAAGAACTCCTGAGCGGCCCAGCGGAAACTCGCTGACGGCAGGAGTGATCGCCGCGCGACCGCTCTGTGCAGCGCCCGGGCTCGCCCATCAGGGGCAGACGCCGCCGGCGCTGACATAGCGGCTGGAGACCCACCCGGAGGGATAGCGCGGCCCCCAGAGCGGATTTTCGCAGTCCCCTTCCATGCAGGTGATGTGGTACCAGTTGCCGCTCCTGTCATAGACCGAGACGAGGTCGCCGGCATAGACCTCGCCGATCTGCCGGGACTTCGATCCGGGCCCGCGCCGGACGGCGAGAAACCCCGCGCCGGTGGCGTGGTTGTAGAATGCCAGGGAGCGGACGCCGACGACCCGTCCGGTGCAGTCACCGGCCTCGGCCTGCTGTGTGGAGACCAGTCCTGTAACCGCAATCGCCGCTGCAGTGAGAATGCGTGCGAAAGTCCTCATCTGATGTCCTTCCTTGGGGCCGTCCGCATGATGATGGCAAGCCAGCTTGCATCGTCATCTTCGCGTCGCACGCCAAAAGTTCATTGACCTGGGTCAAGCCGTCGTTCCGCGCGGCGCCCCCGGTCTGTTTGGCCAGCAATCCTGTCCGCGGCGACGGGGCGCTGTCAGGGACCGGAGCTTCGGCTGCCGGGCACTTACCGGTCGCTGGAGCGTGCCGGCTGGGCTGCCCAATAACGCTCCAGATCGTCCCGCAGCAACCGCGTCGGCCTGAGACCCCAGCCGTCTGCATTACTCACGACGTAGGCGACCGGGCGTATCAGGCCGGGCGAACGGGTGGCCAGTCTGGCAAATTCGTCGGGCAGGATGAGGTTCCGGCCGTAGACGGCGCGTTTTCGTACTGCCAGGCTTGGAAAGGCCTGCGCGACCAGTTCGCTGCAGAACACCTTCCCCGGCCGGTCCGCGTCGAAATGAAAGTCGAACGGCCTGCCCACGGAGCGAAGCAGGAATTGCAGAGTTTTCCGTGATTCCGCCGCGGAGAGGCGGGGTCGGAGGATCATCAGGGAGTCGGCGTCCAGCATCAGTTCCACCGTGCTGAGATGCACGCCCTTGTGGTCCGCTTCGATGAAACCCTTTCCCGAACGGATGTCCTCGGCATGAGCGCGTGCCGCCGGATCTCCCCAGACACCGGAACGGCGCAAATCCGCCTCCGATCCGAGATAGACGGCCGCATGTTTGAACAGGCCCGGGAGCGCCTGATTGCTCAGGCGACCGCTCGATGCGACGAGCACGATATCCAGCGGCCGCAGGTTTGCCCGCAGATATTGCGCCGCATCCTCGTTCGATTTGAGATAGCCGTCCCGCCATTCTATCCCGGCCGCGAACCGCCCGACCACCGGCGCCACCGGATCGAGCACCGCGATCAGCCAGGCCGGGTGCTGCTCGACATTGCGGCAGCACGTCTCGCCGGTGGCGACCAAAGGCCCGGTTGCAATGGACGCGGCTGGAGCCGTCACGCAAGCGCTAAGGATCGGGAACAAGAGTAGGCCCGCCACGACGGAAAGCCACGCCCTCCCGACTCCTAATCCGGCAGCCACCGGAGTGGCGGTTTCAAAACTGGTCATCGAAGGTTGATGGTCTTTCCAAGCGGCAGGGTGAGAGCTGTGGCACGGCCCTCGCCGGCCAGCCGAAAGCGCCGTGCCGGCTCACCACGCGGTTCGGGAGACAAGGCGAACATACCCCAGTGGATGCCGACCGCGACCTTCGCCCGCACATCCTTGGCCAGACGCACTGCGTCTTCGGGGCTGATATGCATGTCGCCGACGAAATGGCGGGGCTCGGACGCGCCGATCGGAACCAGGACGAGGGAGTAGGGACCCCGCTTACGCCCGATCTCGGAAAACACGTCGTGATAAGCAGTGTCGCCGATGAAGAGGACGCTCTTGCGCCGGCTGCGGAACTCCCAGGAAAGGGCGGCTCCGTCGTGAAACCCGAAGATGTTGCGGCGGGTTGCGTGGACGACTGGAAGCCCTGTCACCTCGATGTCGCCGACGCGCACGGACTGGTTCACGGCCAGCGCGTGGACCTGCCGGAAGCCATCACTCGACACCAAATGCTCAAGGCTTTCGGGAACCACGATGTCGGCATTGGGAAACCGCTTTGCCAGCGCTTGGAGCGACGGCTGATGCAGGTGGTCATAGTCGCCATGCGAAAGGACGACCAGGTCGATTTCGGGAAGTTGTTCCAGCTGCAATGCGGCGGCACCGTAGAACACCGGTAGAGGACTCCAGAGCGAGACCTCGCCGGCAAGAACCGGATCTGTGAGGATCGTGGTCTTGCCGATGGTCAGGAGGACGGTAGAATGGCCGAACCATGTGACCGCCAGCGGTCCGCGCTTCCCGCCGCTCTCCTTTCGGTCCAGTTTGACGGGCTCGTCATCGCCACCAACGCGATCAGTCAGCGCATAGAGGCCGGTGGCGAATGCGAGGCGATGGAGGACAAGGCCAATGCTCCGCAACGGCTGCGGAACGAGCGAAGACCTCGATGCATCGGTTTCGAGAGCGGTGCCGGATGTAACAGAAACACAGCCGGCGCCGAGAAGACACAGGAGCAAGGCTGCGCAAAGACCCATTCGCTGTTTCATGTGGTGAGCCTCGGCGCCTGCAGGTGACGTAGAACCTTGACCGCATCGAGAGGGCCGGTCAACGGGCCCTCTCTGGAACCAAGCTCGGCGCCTAGTGGCAGCCTTTCCAAACCTTCCCAGCGCCTGCGACGGCGGGCGCGGCTCAATCGACCCGGCCGGCGTCATCGAACGCGATCTCGACGGCGACGGGCGCGACGATCTGATCATCGCCCATGAGGCGATTTCCTGCACGAGCGGCGGCCAGTTCGGGCGCAGCATGTTTTGCGGGATGCAGGTCTGTTCGGTGATGTCTACCTCGCCGCGACCCGCTGCTACAACTCGCCCATGAAATGCTCGGCGGCGGCGTCACGGTCGGCGGAGGCCGTGTCCCGGCGGTTTCGATGAACGCCCATGACGGCAACCGCGGTTCGGTCCAATGGAACGGCCGGATCTTCGACTGAGGCTCCCTCGCCCCGATGGCGCCAGCCGCCGAAAACAGAGCCCTCGCCGGTCATCCCTTCTCCGTCTAATTGTTGTCAATCGACAATATGGATTGATAGCAAAGGTGAGAATAGAATGCTGGAGAGGCACCGCGCCGGTGCGATCGAGTGCTCGGGCCACGCTGGCGACATCGCTGCCGCACCGCGGCGCGGCGCTTCCGACAAACGAAGGTTCTGCCATGGAACAGCGCACGCCCACCCACTTCACCCCGCAGAACGACCCATCCGTCGGCGAAGGGTTGACGGCCGAGGTCGCCGGCTTCGTTCTGGATACCGGCTTCGATGACATTCCCTCGCAGGTCGTCGACCTCGCCAAGAAGTCGATCCTAGACGGGTTCGGCCTGGCGCTGTCGGGGTCCGTCGCGGCGTCCGGCCGCTATGTGCAGCGGCATCTCAAGGACGTCGCGGGCGCCGGGTCGGCCATTGTCATCGGGACCGACATCAAGGTGCCCTCGCGCTTTGCCGCCTTCGCCAACGGGGTCGGCATTCATGCCGACGATTACGACGACACCCAGCTCGCCGTCGCCCACGATCGCGTCTATGGCCTGCTCACCCATCCGACCGCACCATGCCTGCCGGCGGCCTTCGCCGAGACCGAGACCCGGTCACTGAGCGGGCGCGATCTGCTGGCGGCCTATCTCGTCGGGGTGGATGTCGAGTGCAAGATCGCCGAGGCGATTTCGCCGCGGCACTATCAGCACGGCTTCCATGCGACCGCCACCTGCGGCACCTTCGCCGCCGCCTCGGCCGCCGGCAAGCTCAGGGGCTTCGACCAGGAAACGCTGCAGCGGGCGCTATCGGTCGCCGGCAGCCAGAGCGCCGGGCTGCGCGAAAATTTCGGCACGATGACCAAGCCCTTCCACGCCGGGCGCTCGTCGGAATCAGGCGTCGTCGCCTGCGATTTCGCCGAGATGGGATGGAGCGCGACCGACAAGATCCTCGAGGCGCCGCGCGGCTTCTTCCAGGCCCATGGCGGCGGCTACGATCTCAACGCCATTCGCGGCAAGCTCGGCGCGCCCTGGAGCTTCGCCGATCCGGGTATTTCGATCAAACCGCACCCGTCGGGCTCCCTCACCCATCCCGGCATGACCGAGATGCTGGCGTTGATTGCCGCGCACGGCATCAAGGCCGAGGACGTCGAACGGGTCGACGTCGGCACCAACCACAACATGCAGAACGCCCTCATTCACCGCCGGCCCCGGAATGAACTCCAGGCAAAATTCTCGATGGAATTCTGCATGGCGATCCTGCTTCTCGACGGGCGGGCAAACCTGCCCGAATTCACCGACAAGACGGTGTTGCGCGATGATGTGCGGGCGATGATCGGACGGGTTCATTTCGCCGTGCATCCGGAGGCCGAAGCGGCGGGCTACGCCAAGATGACGACGCTCATCGATATCCACATGAAGAATGGGCGGACGATTTCCGGCCGGGCCGATTTCGGCAAGGGATCGCCGGCCAATCCGATGAGTTACGACGAGGTGGCCGAAAAATTCCGTGGCTGCGCCGAATTCGCCGGGTGGCCGAAGGAGAAGAGCGAGACGATCATCGACCTTGTCGCGACCCTCGATACCGCCGCCGGAGTCGAGGGTCTCACGGCCGCTCTGAGCGCCTGACCGGTCGGAGCGCACGGGATTTCTTTGACCAGCGCAACAAGGCCAACCGCAAGCGTCTCAGCGGCCGGTGACCGGCCGCTGAGACAATGATGTGAGCCTATCTGTCCCGATGGGACATCAGACGACGGTCACCTTAAGATCGCCAATCCGGTCGATGTGGCCTTCGAGCACGTCGCCGCGCTGTACCGCGCCGACGCCGGCCGGCGTGCCGGTCATGATGACGTCGCCGGGCGCCAGCCGAAACAGGCCGGACAGGTAGGAGATCGATTCCGCCACCTTCCAGATCATCTGGTTCAGGTCGCCGCTCTGGCGCGTTTCGCCATTGACCTTCAGCCAGATCGCGCCTGAATCCGGATGGCCGATCTCGGAGGCCGGCGCCACCGGCGAGACCGGCGCGGAGTCCTCGAATGCCTTACCGACTTCCCATGGCCGGCCCAGCTTCTTGGCCACGCCCTGCAGGTCGCGCCGGGTCATGTCGAGACCGACCGCATAGCCATAAACGTGCGACAGCGCGTCCTCGACCGATATCTCCTCGCCGCCCTTGCCGAGACAGACGATGAGTTCGATCTCGTGATGCACGTCGGAGCTCTTGCCGGGATAGGGAAAGGTGTCGCCAGTGGTCAGGTTGTCAGGATTCTTCTGGAAGAAGAAGGGCTCTTCCTTGTTGGGATCATGTCCCATCTCGATCGCGTGGTCGGCATAGTTGCGGCCGACGCAATAGACCCGCCGGACGGGGAACGTATCGGCGGAGCCGCGGACCGGAAGCGCCGGAATCGCGGCGGGCGTGAAGACGTGGGACATGGGCAGTTTTCCTTGGTTGGTAACGGTTAGAAATCAGCCGCGGCTTGCGGCGTAGAAATCAACGCGCCGCTCCAGCCAGGCAAGGCCTTCCGCCAGGATGAAGGCGAGCGCGAACAGGACCAGCAGCGCGGCCCAGAAATGCTCCATCAGGAAGCGCGAGCCGTAGAGCTTGAACAGCGCGCCGAAGCCGACGATCGAGACAAGCAACTGGCCGATGATGACGCCTTTGACGGCGCGGATCACGCCGAGACGAATGCCGGCCAGGATCTCCGGCAGCGCCGCCCAGATGTAGATGCGCCGGAATGCCTGCCAGCGGCTGGCGCCAAAGACATGCGCCATCTCGATGAGCGACGGCGAGATCGAGCGCACGCCGGCCCGCGAATCGAGGACGATGATCCAGATCGCGAACAAGACGACGGTGAGGATGATGGTCGTCTGCCCGAGGCCGAATAGCACCATGATCACCGGCACCAGCGCAGTCAGCGGCGCCGACAGGAAGAGGTTCACCCAGGGCAGGAATATCCGGTCGGCGATCACCGAGCGGCCCATCAGGATGCCGAGCGGCACCCCGACCACGATCGCGATCACATTGCCGACGACGAAGGCATAGGCGGTGACGCCGAGCGCCGACATGAAGGTCCGGGTCGGCACGATCTCGACGAGTGTGACGAGGACGGCCGATAGCGGCGGCAGCAGAATGGTGACCTCGAGCTGGCCGACGATTTCCCACAGGATGGCCCAGAGGATGAGGGAGCCGACCATGGGGATACGATGTCCGAAGATGATCATGCCGCGCCTCAGTCCAGATAGGTCTTGAGCGACTGCCAAATGGCGTCGACCGTATCGAGATAGACCGGATGCCGGCGGATCGCGTCGGCGTCGCCGTCGCGATTGATGTCCGGCTCGATGATCTCGGCGATCCGGCCCGGGCGCGGCGACAACAGCACGATGCGATCGGAGACGTAGACCGCCTCCTCGATCGAATGGGTGACAAAGATGAAGGTCTTCTTCTCGTTTGCGACGAGGGTCAGAAGGTCTTCCTGGAACTTGCGGCGGTTCTGTTCATCGACCGCCGAGAACGGCTCGTCCATCATCAAGACGTCGGCGTCGACCGACAAGGCCCGCGCCAAGCCGACGCGCTGGCGCATGCCGCCGGACAGCTCGTGCGGGTAGCGCTCCTCGAAGCCAGCAAGGCCCACCTGGGTGATGTATTTGCGGGAAATCTCCTCCCGGTCGGCCTTCGGCGTGCCGCGCAGCTCCAGCCCGAATGCGACGTTCCGCAGCACCGTCGCCCAAGGCATCAGCGCGAAATCCTGGAACACGAAGGCGCGTTCGGGGCCTGGGCCGGCGACCGGCTTGCCGTTGACCAGCACCTCGCCTGAGGTCGCCGGCAGCAGGCCGGCGATGATCTTCAAAAGCGTGGTTTTGCCGCAGCCGGACGGGCCAAGCAGCGAGGTCAACTGGCCGCGGGGAAAATCGACGCTGACGTTTTCGAGCGCCTGAACACCGCCAGGATAGAGTTTGCTGACATTGCGAACAGCCACGACGGAATCGGTGACCTCCGACGGAGCGGCAAAGGCAAGGGGAGCGATGGCGTTCACGAAATGGCTCGCTTCTCGGGTCTGAAGATCGTGACCTCGACGCGCTCGATCAGTTCGATGAACAGCACGGAAAACACGATGATTGACAGGATCGCGGCGTACATGCCGGGATAGTTCGCGATGGAGCGGTTATAGGTGATCAGATCGCCGACCCCGGTCGGCGTGATCAAGAGTTCGGCGAGGATCGCGCCGATGAAGCCCGAGGCGGCACCCAGTCGCAGCCCGGCGAAGATGACCGGACTGGCGGCCGGCAGGATGATTCGCGTGATCACCTTCCATCGCGGCGCGAGAAACGAGCGCCCCATCTCGACGAGCGATGCAGGGGTATGGCGGACCGCGGCGTAGGAGTTCAGCACGATCACCGGCATCGCCATGATGCAGACGACGATGGTCTTCGACGTCAGTCCGATGCCGTAGGAGAACACGATCAGCGGGATGAGCGCGGCGAGAGGCGCCGCCTGCGCGACGATGAAGATCGGCGAGGCCACCCACTCGGCCTTGGAATTGAGGCCCATCGCGACACCGATCGCAACGCCGAAGATGGCCGAAATGACAAGGCCGAGGATCAGCGGCTGCAGGGTGATCGAGAAGGCCACGATCAGCGAACCGTCGGCTAGCATCTCCCACAGCGCGGCCATCGTTTCGGTGAAGGTCGGAAATGCCGGGCTGATCGGCACCAGGCCGGCCCATTCCCAGGCGACACAGAACACGATCACCGAGAGGACCCGCAGGGTCAGCGGATGGGTCAGGAACGTGAATGCCGCATTGGGCTGCCGGTCACGGAGGGCGGACGGCTGCCCGCCCATTCCGTAGGGCAGGAACCGGGAGAGGCGGAGCCCGGCAGGCTCCACCCCCATGTCGCGATGCTCAGCCACCGAGCTTCTGCTCCGCCCGCTGCAGCGGCCCCAGGTCCCAGAAATCCTCAACCTTCAGGCTGTCGGCCGGGCCATCGAGCTGGCCAGCCTTGGTGTAGAACTCGAAATCGGCCTTGGCCGTGTCCATGCCGCCCTTGGGGTCGAACAGGTCGTTTTCGACGCCCTCAGTATAGAACGGCGTGACTTCGTCGAGAATTTCCTGCGGCTGATCGGAGAGCAGATCGCGCTTGGCCCGCTCGGTTTCGATGATCGAGGGATCCTTGTTCATCTCCTTCCACAGGCCCAGCAACTCCTCGACGAGGAGGTCAGCCTGTTCCGGATTGGCCGTGAGCCATTCCTGCGAGGCGAAGATCAGTTCGTCGCTCGGCTTGGCGTCAAGGCCCGGCAGGACCTGGAACTTGTCGCCGGCCTTCGCCATCAGGATGTTCTTGTTGGCGAGATCGACGATGGTGGCGTTGATCGTACCGTTCATCATCGCGATGATGCGGTTTTCCGACCCGGGCACGTAATTGCGCTGGCCGAATTCGATCCCTTCCCGCTCGGCGATGATGTTGCCGATCGCCTCGGTGCCGGTGCCGCGCGCATGAAAGGTGAACGGCTGGCCGTCGAGATCCTTCCAACTCTTGTATTCATTCGACGCGACCGGGAAGAATACCAGCCGCGACATCTGGAAGACGGCGCGCAGTGGCACCTTGGCCTTCTGGATGATCGTGTAGGGCGTGCCGACGCCGATATCGGCCTGACCGCTGACCAGTGCCTGGATCGCCAACTCCTCCTCGGCGAAAGACGTCAGCTCGTAGTCGAGGCCCTTTTCCTTGGCCCGGTCGAGCGCAACGAGAAATGCCAGCGTTTCCACCGACACCACATCGCCGAGCGCGACGCGGACCTTTTCCTGGGCGCTGACCGCCGGAATGCCGAAACCGATCGTCGCGGCGACGACGCCTGCGGCGAGCGTGCCTGTCATCTTGGTCCAAATTCGCATTGTATCCTCCCAATTGGCTTGTTTTGGTTGCTGCCGATAATGTGCCGCACCGGCCACTGACGGGCCAATCCCTTGCCAATACCCGATTGGTTAAGGCATAATGGCCGGATGATCAAGCTGAACCATGCTGACCAAATGCGGAATCTGACGAAAGCCGAGATCGCCGGGCCGGGCGACGTCGACCGGGACCGGATCGACCGCAATGGCGGCGAGAGCGCCCTGGTGCAGCTTCGCGCCTATCTCGCGCAGAAGGAGTTCGCGCTGAACACCCGGCTGCCGCCGGAGCGCGAACTGGCGGAAATGATCGGCGTGTCACGCGGCGACCTCCGCAAGGCGCTTGCGGTGCTGGAGGAACACGGCGAGCTCTGGCGCCATGTCGGCAAGGGCACCTTCGTCGGTGCGCGCCCGGTCGCCGAGCTGGCCTCCGTCGCGATGATCGCCGATCAGACCAGCCCCGCCGAAGTGATGCGGGCGCGCCTGGTGATCGAACCGGAACTGGCGCGCGAGGCGGCGTTGCACGCCACCATCGACGACATCCGGGCGCTGCGGCTCTGCGTTTCCAGCGCCCGCCAGGCAGAGACCTGGCGGCAATATGAAAACTGGGACAACCGGCTTCACCGCACCATCGCGGAGGCCGGCAAGAATGCCCTGCTTCTTGCGATTTTCGACACGATCAACGCCGTCCGGCGCACCGTCGTCTGGGGCCGGTTGCGAACCGAGCTGCCACAGCCGCCAGTCGATCACCACAGCTTCGAAGAACATGATCTGATCGTCGATGCGATCGAGGAGCGCAATCTCGGCGCTGCGGCCACGCGAATGCGTTTGCACCTCCAGCAGGTCCAGACCCATCTGATCGCCCGCCACCAGTCGGCGGCGGAGTGATCGCGAGAAGCGACGAACTCCGAAGCGGATTTGCGCGCTGCACTGCGAAAACCAATCCGTCATTGGTTATTTCACCCCGGAGAGTCGTCTCGCGAGCAACCGCCGAAAAGCACATCGGATATGCTCCGATGACGGCGCCTACCCTCCCCCGCTGATGCTTCTGAGGACGGTCGACGATACCGGCGAACGGGGACCGTGCAGGAACACCCAGGCCGGCGGCTTTCTGAACGGCAGCGCCGCTGCCTCCCGCTCCCTCAGCCGTGCGTGGGCGAAGGCCTGCGCCATCGGCGCCGACAGGACCGAGAGCGTCGACCCCGGCCGGTCGACCACGGCGATCGGGAACGTCGCGGCGATCCGCCGCCAATCCTGCCAGCGGTGGAAGGAAGCAAGGCTGTCGGCGCCCATGATCCAGACGAAGTGAACGCCGGGACGCTTCCTGTGCAGAAGCGCCAGCGTATCGGCCGTATAACGGATGCGATGCGCCGCCTCGAAGGCCGTGACATGGACCCGAGGCCCGCCGGCCAGCGCCTCGACCGCCGCCAACCTCTCGCCCAGCGGGCGCAGATGGCCCTTGTCCTTGAGCGGATTGCCGGGTGTAACCATCCACCAGATGCGATCAAGACGTAGTCGCCGCCGGGCGATCTCGGCGACCATGCGATGGCCCTGATGCGGCGGATTGAACGAGCCGCCGAACAGCCCGATGACCATCCCGGGCTCGGTGTGCGGCATGGCGAGCGCCGCCGCCTCGACGCCTTGCGGTCGGTCGATGCCCTCGATTGACTGCCTCACGGGCGGGTCTGGCCGGTCCCGCGGACGCGGTAGTTGAAGCTCGTCAACTGCTCGACGCCGACCGGTCCGCGCGCATGCATCTTGCCGGTGGCGATGCCGATTTCCGCGCCCATGCCGAATTCGCCGCCATCGGCGAACTGGGTCGAGGCGTTGTGCAGGAGGATGGCGGAATCGATGCCGGCGAAGAACGCCGCCGCCACTGCCTCGTCGGCGGTGACGATCGCCTCGGTGTGGTGGGACGAATGCCGCTCGATGTGGGCGATCGCCCCCTCCACCCCGTCAACCAATGCGACCGAAATGATCGCATCCAGATATTCGGTGTCGAAATCCTCCTCGCTCGCGGGCTCGGCGGTCGGAAAGCGCTGACGCACCTCGTCGGTCGCCCGGATTTCGCAGCCCGCGGTCCGCAGCGCCTCGAGGATCGGCAGGAGCTGGGTGCTCGCCGCCGCGCGGTCGACCAGCAGCGTTTCGGCCGACCCGCAGATGCCGGTTCGCCGCATCTTCGAATTGACGACGACATCGATCGCCATGTCGAGATCGGCGGCGGCGTCGACATAGACGTGGCAGAGACCTTCCAGATGGGCGAAGACCGGCACCCGCGCCTCATCCTGGACGCGGGCGACGAGCGAACGCCCACCACGCGGCACGATGACGTCAATGGCGCCGTCGAGGCCCTTCAGCATCGCGCCGACGGCGGCCCGGTCGGTCGAGGGCACGATCTGGATCGCGTCCTCCGGCAGGCCGGCCTGGGAGAGCCCGGCGGCCAGCGCGGCATGGATCGCGGCCGAGGACCTGGCCGAGTCCGAACCGCCGCGCAGGATCACCGCGTTGCCGGATTTCAGACACAGGGCGCCCGCGTCGGCGGTGACGTTCGGCCGGCTCTCATAGATGACGCCGACGACGCCGAGCGGCGTCCGCACCCGCTCGATCTGCAGACCGTTGGGCCGCTCCCAGGCGGCGATGGTCGAACCGACGGGGTCCGGCAGCGCGGCGACGGCGCGGATACCGTCGGCGATCGCGCCGATGCGCGCCGCGTCCAGTGTCAGCCGATCGATGAAGGACGCGGCCATGCCGCTTTGCTTCGCCCGCTCGATATCGGCACGGTTTTCAGCGAGGATCGTCTCTCGCGCTTGCAGGATCGCATCCGCCATCGCCTCCAGCGCGGCGTTCTTCGCCTCCGCCGGTGCCAGGGCGAGGCTCCGCGCGGCACGGCGCGCACGCTGGCCGATCGCGGCCATCAGCGCCTCGATCGAGCCGGCCTCCGTTGCACTGTCGAGCATCTCCACCTCTCCGCTTTCCGTCCTGCTCACGCGATGCGCAGGGATTCATCGGCAGGTTCCGCCGCCGCTTCCATCACCAGATCGTCGCGATGGATCATCGCCGTGCGCCCCTCGTAGCCGAGCGCCGTCGCCACCTCCGCCGACCGCAGCCCGGCAATCCGCCGCGCGTCTACGGCATCGTAGGCGACGAGGCCGCGCGCAATCCTGTGGCCGTCAGGTCCGGTGACCGCGATTGTGTCGCCGCGCCGGAACTCGCCATCGACGGAAACGATTCCGGCCGGCAACAGGCTCTTGCCGGCACACAGCGCCTTGACCGCGCCAGCGTCCACGACGAGCCCGCCAGTGGATCCGAGATGCCCGGCGATCCAGCGCTTGCGGGCCGTAACCGGATTGCCCGCGGCGCGGAACAGCGTCGCGCGTTCGCCGCGCTCGATGGCGCGCAGCGGAAACAGCCGGTCGCCCGCCGTGATAATCATCGCGGCGCCCGAACCGGTGGCAATCTTGCCGGCGTCGATCTTGGTCTTCATGCCGCCGCGCGACAGCTCCGACCCGGCGGCGCCCGCCATCGCCTCGATCTCCGGCGTAATCCGCTCGACCAGCGGGATGTGGCGCGCCGCCGGATCGAGGGCTGGCGGCGCGGTGTAGAGCCCGTCGACATCGGAGAGGAGGATCAGCAGATCGGCGCCCATCATCGTCGCGACGCGGGCCGCCAGCCGGTCATTGTCGCCATAGCGGATTTCGGATGTGGCGACGGTGTCGTTCTCGTTGATGACCGGCAGCGCGCCGAAGCCGAGCAATGTCGAGATCGTCGCGCGGGCGTTGAGATAGCGCCGGCGCTCCTCGGTGTCGCCGAGTGTCAGCAGGATCTGCCCGGTCTCGATGCCGTGGCGGCCGAGAATCTCCGAATAGGTCCGCGACAGGGCGATCTGCCCGACGGCCGCCGCCGCCTGGCTTTCCTCCAGCCGCAGCGGGCCGGCGGGCATCTTCAGGAGCTTGCGGCCGAGCGCGATGGCGCCGGAGGAGACGACGAGGATCTGACGCCCCTCGCCGCTCAGTCGGGCGATATCCTCGCCGAGCGATTCCAGCCAGGTCCGCTTCAGCCCGCTTTCACGATCGACCAGGAGCGAAGAGCCGATCTTGACGACGATGCGGCCATAGCCTTCGAGACGGTCCGTCATCACTCCTCCCTGGCGGCCTGCGCCTCGGCGAAACGGTCGGGCTGCTCCTCGTCGGCGCCGGGGCCGAGGCTGGCGATGCGGCTCTTCATCTGGCGCAGCGCCTCGGTCATGCCCTCGCGGCTGACCGCCGACAGCGCCAGCGGAGGTGACGTGGTCACCGCCGCCAGTTCGGCGAGCTTTTCCGCCCGCGCCTCCTCGGTCAGGGTGTCGACCTTGGACAGCGCCACGATCTCGGGCTTCTCCGCCAAGCCGTGCTCATAGGCCTCCAACTCGTGTCGCACGGTCCGATAGGCGCCCGCGACATCGTCCTCGGTGGCGGAGACCAGATGCAACAGGACGCTGGTGCGCTCGATATGGCCAAGGAAGCGATCGCCGATGCCGACGCCGTCATGGGCACCCTCGATCAGGCCGGGAATATCGGCAATGACGAACTCGGCGTCATCGATCTTGGCGACGCCGAGGCCAGGATGCAGCGTCGTGAACGGATAGTCGGCGATCTTCGGCCGGGCCCGCGTAACAGATGCGAGAAACGTCGACTTGCCGGCATTGGGAAGCCCGACCAGCCCCGCGTCGGCAATCAGCTTCAGCCGCAGCCAGATCGTCAGCTCCTCGCCTTCGAGACCCGGATTGGCGCGGCGCGGCGCCTGGTTCACCGAGGTCTTGAAATACGCGTTGCCGAAGCCGCCATTGCCGCCGGCGGCCAGCAGATGGCGCTCGCCGACATAGGTCAGGTCGCACAGCAGCGTCTCGTTGTCCTCCGCGAAGACCTGGGTTCCGGCCGGCACCTTCAGCGTCACGTCGGGACTTTTGGCGCCGGTGCGGTTCCGGCCCATGCCATGCCCACCAGTCTTGGCCTTGAAATGCTGCTGGTAGCGATAGTCGATCAGGGTGTTCAGGCCGGCCACCGCCTCGATGAAGATGTCGCCGCCCCTGCCGCCGTCGCCGCCGTCAGGGCCGCCGAATTCGATGAACTTCTCGCGGCGGAACGAGACCGAGCCGGCACCGCCATCACCGGAGCGGATGTAGACTTTGGCCTGGTCGAGAAACTTCATGGTGTGCGCTCTTTCGTCTTCTTTTGGCGGCCGCGTGTCCAGCTCGCCTGTCATAGCGGTCCGGGCCGCCGATGGAAACGACCCCGTGTTATCGGTTCAATATGGCGCGAGCACAGCCCGGCTCTTGGCGAAGGTCACATCCGAGGTGGCGAGCGGAATCCCGAATTTCGAGACAATGACGTGGTTGGCGACCGTACCGTCGGGACGGCCGGTCATCTCGTGGCGAAAATGCAGAAGCGTCCCCCCGCCGCCGGGCGCATAGCCATTATAGTCGAGAACGGCGCCATTCTGCGTCTGAACGCCGACCACAGGCATCGGCCTCGCAAGTTGCCCCGTCTTCAGCTCCGTCGCGACGGTTCCGCCATAGAGCCCAGGGCCGGTCCGCACCAGATCCCAGCGCTGCAGGCGCTTGCCATCGGCAAAGACAAAGCGCTCGTCGAGCTGAAACCGGTCGCCCGTCTGCTTGCCCACGAATTCGGCGGTGAAAGCCTCGGTGAAAACCAAGGCCGTCGTCACGACACCCTTCGAGACTGACTTGCCCTCGAAGAAATCCGGCAGCGACAGGCCGTTTGGATCGGGTTGTGGAAGACGTGACGACGCGCCGAACCAGGCCACGCCGACGAGCACGGCCAGACCGCCACCCGCAACGGCCGCTGACCAGAGCCAACGCCAACGCCCCTCGAACTTCCCGATCATTGCCGTCCCCAAGCCTTGAGCGACGTCCAGCAGCTGCGATCCATCACGAAATGTTCGCTGGCGACCCGGCCCGATGACACCGATTCGATCATGCCGCTACCGCAGAAGTGGAAGCCGCATTTCCGGATCACCCGTCGGGACGACTCGTTGACGACACGGCAGCTGACGTCGATGGCGTCGAGCCGCAGCCGCGTAAAGCCGTAGTCGATAACCGCCTGGGCGCCTTCGGTCGCGACGCCGCGTCCCCAATAGGCCCGACCGACCCAATAGCCGAGTTCCGCCCGCCCTTTCCTGCCCGAGGGCTTTAATCCGCAACAGCCGACGAACCGATCCTCCTCCTTCAGGCACAGGGCGAAGACGATCTCCGAGCCATGATCGGCGATGAAGGCGCGCGCGTCTGAAAGACGGTACGGGTGCGGAATGCGCGCGAGCATCGCCGCGAGGTGGCGGTCATTGGCGAGATTGGCCAGAGGCTGCGCGTCTTTCACCGCCAAGGGCCGCAGCCGGAGCCGTCCTGATTCGATCGTGACGCCGCCCCGTTCGGCGGTAAAGTCCTCGGTCATCGCATCGTCCTTCCTCAGACGCGAAAAGGGGAGATGGCGGTCCATCTCCCCTGATCTCGCTCTGAAGTCCGATGCGTTTCGGAAGGATCAGAGGGCCGGTTCGTTGGAACGCCGGCGCTCTGAAGCTCCGGTCACTCGGCGGCTTCTGCTTTCGGCAGTACGGATACGAAGGTTCGCCCGTTCGCTTTATGCTGGAACGCGACGTTACCCTCGGCCTTGGCGAACAGCGTGTGATCCTTGCCGATGCCGACATTCGTGCCCGGATGCCAGCGCGTGCCGCGCTGCCGGATGAGAATGTTGCCTGGAATCACGGCTTCGCCGCCGAACTTCTTCACGCCGAGGCGCTTGGATTCGGAATCGCGACCATTGCGGGAAGAACCGCCTGCTTTCTTATGTGCCATCGTCTGTCTCCTTGCCTGTCAGGCTACCGGATCGGGTTCGCGGGGAAAATCCGCCCCGGACCTATTTCTTCGCCAGCTCTTTAGCCTGCTCGCGCCAATCTTCGATCTGGGCGGCGCTGAACGGCATATGCTCGTCGATCCGCGCCACGTCCTTGTCGCTCAGCTTGGCGATCTGGGCAAAGGTGGTGATGCCCTGCTCGTTGAGCTGCTTCTCGGCGACCGGGCCGACGCCCTTGATCGTGGTCAGCTTGTCGGCATCGCCCTTCGGCGCGGTGAACAGGCTCGCCGGCGCGGATGCTGCCGCCTGCTTCGGCTCCGCCGCCTTTTCGGCAGCCTTCGCAGGCTTCACGGCTTCCTCGGTCACCTTGGTCGGCTTTGCCTTCTTGTCCTCGACGGGCTTCGCGGCCTTGACGGGCTTGCTCCGGGCCGCCGAGGTCATCGACGGCGCCTTGCCGTCGGTCAGGATTTCGGCGACGCGGATCAGCGTCAGATCCTGGCGATGGCCGCGCGAACGCTTGGAGTTCTGCCGGCGGCGCTTCTTGAAGGAGATGACCTTCTTGCCGCGCGTCTGGCCGATGATCTCGGCGGTCACGGAGGCGCCCGCGACGAACGGGGCGCCGATGGTCGAGCCGACCATCAGCACTTCCTTGAAGGTCAGGAGATCCCCGGCCTCGCCAGGCAGACGCTCGATGGTGAACTGGTCTTCGGGGACAACGCGGTACTGCTTGCCACCGGTCTTAATGACTGCGAACATTTTATCTCCGTTCGTTCGATCGGCTCTCGCGCCATAAAAGGCCCGGGCCATCTTCTTGTCAGTCGGTTGCGAATAGGGCGAAAACAAACGGGCGCGGTCAAGCCACGCCCCAATTTGATGTCCGTCAGTAGCGGGCCGGGTCCTCAAGGTCAAGTCAACTCTGAAGCCCCAATACCGATCGGTTGCTTGCGTTACACGCGCCGGATATGGGGTCGACGGTGGCGGTCATGAACCTGCCACCGTGGCACATGCGGCATTGTCGCAATCTGTCGTGCCCTGCGGCAAGCATGAGGACAGGACCCGATCAATGGCGATACTCGTCACCGGCGGCGCCGGCTATATCGGCAGCCACATGGCCTGGGAACTCCTGGATCGGGGCGAAACGGTGGTCGTTCTCGACCGGCTGTCCACCGGCTTCGATTGGGCGGTGCCGCCCGAGGCGACACTGGTGGTCGGCGATGTCGGCGATGCCGATCTCCTCAATCACACCATCGCAGCGCATGACATCGACGCCATCATCCATTTCGCCGGCTCGATCATCGTTCCGGAATCCGTCGACGATCCGCTCAGCTATTACGAGAATAACACGGTCAAGTCGCGCGCCCTGATCGCCGCAGCGATCCGGAACGGCGTCAAGCATTTCATTTTTTCCTCAACCGCGGCGGTCTACGGCTCTCCCGCAACGATCCCGGTCACCGAAGAGGCCGCGACGCTTCCGGAATCGCCCTATGGCTCGTCCAAGCTGATGACCGAGATGATGCTGCGGGACGCAGCCTTCGCGCATGATTTTCGCTACACCGCGCTGCGCTACTTCAATGTCGCGGGAGCAGATCCGCTTGGTCGCACGGGCGAGTCGACCAGGGGCGCGACGCATCTAATCAAGGTCGCGTCCGAAACCGCCCTCGGCAGACGCGCCTTCCTCGAGCTCTATGGCACCGATTACCCGACCGCCGACGGCACCTGCGTACGCGACTACATCCATGTCACCGACCTCGTCAAAGCCCACTACCTCGCGCTCGAACGATTGCGCGGCGGCGGGTGCAGCCTGGTCGCCAATTGCGGCTACGGACGCGGCTATTCGGTTCTGGAGGTGCTGAACGCGGTCAAGGATGTCGTCGGCAAAGACTTCGATATCCGCATACTGGGCCGCAGGGCCGGCGATCCGGCCGCGATCGTCGCCGACCCGACACGGGCGCGAGAAGAACTTGGCTGGCGCGCCGAATACGACAATCTGCAGCAGATCGTCGGTCACGCGCTCGACTGGGAACGCGCCCTCGCCCGCCGCAATCATCGCTGATTGCGACCGGCGACGTGGCGTCGGCATGGACGGCGGATGTCAGGCGTTGGCGCCCGGATTGCGATCGGGGCCGGCGCCGAGCCGCTTGCCGGGATTGATCGCTTCCAGCCACAGCAGATAGGCCGCATGATCGTGGCGGCCCATGTCCATCTCCTTGGCCAGCGCATGGAAGGCGTCGCGCGCCTTTTCGGTCAGCGGCAGGGTCAACCCCGCCTCCCGCGCCACTTCCAGAGCGTTCTCCAGATCCTTCAATTGCAGTTCGAGTGGGCCGCCGGGAACCCAGTTGCGCTCGGTCATCCGCTCGCCGTGGAGGTCGAGGATGCGCGAGGTGGCAAAGCCGCCCATGAGCGCGTCGCGCAGCGCCACAGGATCGCAGCCGCCTTCCTGAGCAAGCAGCATCGCCTCGGCGACGGCACCGATGGTAACGGCGACGATCGCCTGGTTGGCGAGCTTGGCAACCTGGCCGGCGCCGTGGACGCCGACATGAGTCGGCCGCCCCATCGCCTTCAAAACCGGTTCCGCCTCGGCGAAGTCCTCCGCGCGGCCGCCGGCCATGATCGCGAGCGTCGCCTCGATCGCGCCCTTCTCGCCGCCCGACACCGGCGCATCGATATGACGCCGTCCGGCCTTCGCAACCGCGCCGGAGTGATCGCGCGCAACGCTCGGCTGGATCGAGGACATGTCGATGAACAGCGCGTTCGTCGGCGCGGCGGCGACGACGCCGCTTTCGCCGAAATAGATTTCCGTCACGATCGGCGAATTGTCGACCATGGTGATGACGGCGTCGGCCTCGGCCACGGCCTCACGCGGATCGGTGGCGACGGTTGCGACATCGGCAAGCGCCTCGGCTTTCGCACGCGTCCGGTTCCAGACGGTGACGCGAAAGCCGGCCCTGGCGATGTTCCGCGCCATCGGCGTACCCATGATACCGGTGCCGATCAGCGTGATGTTGTCGAGACCCATGGGCGGCTCCTTTAAGAAGATGAAACGCGGGGCCAGGCGCTCGGTCGGCCGCGAAGAGAAAACAGAAGCTAAAGGCCCTTGGCCTCGCCGGACTGGCTGCGCAGGAGATCGAGCGCCTGCCGATCGGCCCGATCGCGATGCTCCTGGTGCAGGCGCCTGGTTTCGGCCTCGTCGCCGCTCAGGATCGCGGCGACGATCGCCCGGTGCTCGTCATCCGATTGCGTCGGGCGCGGGCGGAGCGGCATGATCGCCATCCGGGCGCGATATTGCTGATCCCAATATTGCCGAAGTGTCGCCTGCAGTCTGGCATTGCCGCAGAACGAGACGATCTCGGCATGAAAGATGTCGTCCAGCCGCGACCATTGCTCAATGTCGTCGCGCTGCGTCGCGCGCTCCAACTGCCCCATGAGCGCGCGCAGCCGATCGGCTTCGGATTTTGTAAGACCGCGGCGGGCAGCCAATTGCGCGGCCTTGACCTCAAGGGTGGAGAACACCTCGTAGATATCGGCGAGATCGTCGAGCGATTGGGCTTTCACGGTAATGCCGTGGCGCGGCCGCACGGCGACGAGGCCCTCCTCCTCGAGCCGGATCAGCGCCTCGCGGATCGGCGTGCGGCTGAGCGACAAAAGATTGGCGACCTCGGTCTCCAGCAGCGTGGTTCCGGGCGGCAGGCGGCCCTCGAGGATGCGGAACTTCAGTTCGTGATAGGCCCGCTCGCGCGCCGGCATCTTGCCGACGCCCTGGAGCGTCGGCCGTGGCCGCGAGCCGCCCGGCGTGGCGACCGTGGCCGTCTTTCTGCGACCGCTGTCGCTGGTGGTGTCCGGTTTGGTCAGTGCGAGCCTCCCTGCTTCCGGCGCATCAGGGTCCGCGGTCCTCCGCTCATTCTTTCGAGCCCTTTGCGGCGCCGATGCCGTTCAATTCCGCCACCACGTCGGAGAGCATCGGCAGGTAATCGTCGCCGCGACCGATGGCCTCGGCCGTCGCCAGTCCGTTCTTCACGCTCGACGAGACATGCGAGGCGATGCCGCTTTCATTGGCCATCGAGACGACGTAGCGCATGTCTTTATGGGCATTGCGCAAGGTGAACTTGTGGGCGTCGCGGTCGCGCTCGACCACATACTGCATGAACGTCTGGTAGAAGCCGCAATCCATCCGGCCGCCGCTGATGACGCCATGAAACGTCTTGGCGTCGATGCCGTTCTTCGCGCCGATCGCCAGTGCCTCGGAATAAAGCGAGGCATAGCCGAGCGACAGGAAGTTGTTGAGGAGCTTCATCGTGTGGCCGGCGCCGGTTTCACCGACGCGCACGACCTTGCTGGCCCAGCAGTCGAGGATGGGGCGTACCCGCTCGAAATCCTCGGCCGAAGCGCCGACCATAGTGTCGAGCGTGCCTTCCCAGGCTTCCTTCGGCGTTCGCGACAACGGCGCGTCGACAAGCGTCACGCCGGCCTGACGGCAGCGCTCCGCACCGGCCCGCGTGGACACCGGATTGCTGGTCGAGCTGTCGATGATCGTTCGGGTCGCGCCCTTGGTGTCGAGAATCTCGCCGACCGTCGCCTCGACCTCGGGACTGCCCGGCAGGCACAGGAAGACAATGTCCGCTTTTGCGGCCATGTCGGCGACGCTTGCAGCCTCCTCGGCTCCCCGCGTCTTCAGATCGTCCACCGGCTTGCGGTTGCGGTGGGCGAGAACCGTCAGGGGATAGCCCGCCTCGAGGATGTTCTTGGCCATGCCATGGCCCATCAGGCCGACGCCGATGAAGCCGATGCGCGGACGATCCGTCATGCTGTGTTCCTCTTCGAATTCTGGCCGATCACTGGGCGCCCTGGAGGGCGGCCTCGTCGGCGATATGGGCGCGAATGATCGCGACGAAATCGGTGTCGGCCACGAAACCGGCCTCGACCGCCCGGTCCGCCTTGAAGTCGCGCGGCCAGCCCGAGACGATCTTCTCGATGGTGGCGTCCGGCTCGCGCCGAATGCGGCCGGCCACCTCGTCGCCAGCAACCTCGCGCAGCGCCGCGATCATCTCGCGGATGGTGATCGACAGTCCCGGCATCGTCAGCGAACGGCGGTGCCCCAGTATTTCGGTGTCCATCGTGGCCGCATGGAGGAGGAAGCCGACAGCCGCGGCCGGGCTCGCGACCCAGTGGCGCACCTCGTCGTCCACCGGCAGGATGGCTTCGTGGCCGGCCAACGGTTCGCGAATGATGCCGGAGAAGAACCCCGATGCCGCCTTGTTCGGCTTGCCGGGACGCACCACGATCGTCGGCAGGCGGATGCCGACACCGTCGACGAAACCCTTGCGTGTGTAGTCGGCCAGCAGCAACTCGCAAATCGCTTTCTGCGTGCCGTAGCTGGTCAGCGGTGCCTGCTGGAAGGTGTCGGAGATCGGATCCTCGAAAGGTGCGCCAAAGACGGCGATCGAGGAGGTGAAGACCAGGCGAGGACGATAGGCGTCACCCTGCGCGCGGATCGCCTCCAGGAGATGATGCATTCCGTCGAGATTGATCCGGTAGCCCTTCTCGAAATCCGCCTCGGCCTCGCCCGAGACGATCGCCGCCAGATGGAAGATCATTTCCGGCCGTTTGGCGACCAGCGCCGCGACCGTGGCCGAATCAGCGATGTCTCCCGCGCTCGATTCGATCGCTATGGGACTGGACGCGCTGTCGAAGCTTGGTTCCACGACATCGAAGGCGTCGATCGCCTCGATCGGCTGGCCAGCGAAGTTGCCGTCGGCGAGAAGCTTGTCGACGAGCCGTCGGCCGACCATGCCGCCGGCACCCAGAATCAGAATTCGCATCAATCAGTCTCCCTACGGACGGGTCAGAGCGACCAGCCGCCGTCGATCAGTTGGGTGGTGCCGGTGGTGAAGCGGCTTTCGTCCGAGGCGAGATAGACGGCGAGGTGAGCGATCTCCTCGGGGGTACCGAGACGGCCCATCGGCTGGCGCTCGATGAACATCGTCTTGGCCTTCTCGGTGCCGCCGACGCTCTTGCCCAGATCCTCGATCCGGCCTTCCAGCGACGGCGATTCGATTGTGCCGGGGCAGATCGCGTTGCAGCGGATACCACTTTTGATGAAGTCGATCGCCACCGAGCGGGTGAGGCCGATCACCGCCGCCTTCGTCGCCATGTAGACGTAGCGGTTCGGCGCCGCTTTGATCGACGAGGCGGCCGAGGCCATGTTGATGATCGAGCCGCCGCCGGCCTCCACCATGCGCGGCAACAGGCCTGAGATCGTGCGGTGCATCGACTTCACGTTCAGATCGAAGGAAAAGTCCCAGGCATCCTCATCGCACTCGAGCACCGTGCCATGATGGACGAAACCGGCGCAGTTGAACAGGATGTCAGGCGTGTCGATCCGCTTGAGATAGGCGGCCACGGCCGCGGAATCGGTGACGTCCAGCGCCGCCGTATCGACGATACCGAAGGCCTTCAGCCCGTCCAGCTTCGCCGCGTCGCGGTCGGACGCGTAGACCTTGGCGCCGGCTTCCAGAAACGCTTCGGCGACCTTGCGGCCGATCCCCTGACCGGCCGCCGTGCAGACGGCCACCTTGCCGTCGAGACGCTTCGTCATGCTCACTCCCTGCTCCTGTCCGCCTTTGGACGGTTAGTTCAATGATTGTCACGCGGCACGCGGGCGCCGGTGCCGTCCACCCCGCCCTGGGCCAGGCGTCGATAGGAGACGGCCGGCTCCAGCACCATGCCGGTCGCCAGCTGCGATACCATGCCGCGCTGGATTTCCTGCCAGGGCGTCTGATGCGCCGGATAGGCATAGCCGCCGGCTTCGGCAAGGGCGGCGAAACGCGCCTGAAGCTCGTCGTCCGCAATGAGGATGTTGGCGCTGCTCAGTCCCAAATCGATCCGCACGCGGTCGCCGGTGACCAGCACCGCCAGTCCGCCGCCGGCCGCGGCCTCGGGCGAGGCGTTGAGGATCGAGGGGCTGCCGGAGGTGCCCGACTGGCGCCCATCGCCGACGCATGGCAGCGAATGGATGCCGCGCTTCAACAGATAGTCGGGCGCCCGCATGTTCACTACTTCCGCACCACCCGGATAGCCGATCGGACCGGCGCCGCGCATGAACAGAATGCAGTGTTCGTCGATGCCGAGCGCCGGATCGTCGATCCGAGCGTGATAGTCCTCCGGGCCATCGAAGACCACTGCCCTGCCCTCGAACGCCATCGGATCATCCGGGTTCGACAGATAGCGGTCGCGGAATTCCGGCGAGATCACCGACAACTTCATGATCGCCGAATCGAACAGATTGCCCTTGAGCACCCGGAAGCCGGCATGTTGCAGCAACGGCCGGTCGATCGGCCAGATGACATTCTCGTCCTCGATGACCGCGCCACGGCAATTGTCGCCGATCGTCCGGCCATTCACCGTCATCGCGTCCTCGGCGATGAGGCCCTTGCTCATCAACTGATTGACCACCGCGGGCACGCCGCCGGCATGGTAATAGTCCTCGCCGAGATATTCGCCGGCCGGCTGCAGGTTGACCAGCAGCGGGATTTCCTCGCCATAGGTCTGCCAGTCGTCGATCGACAGCTCGACGCCGAGATGGCGCGCGAGGCCATTCAGATGGATCGGCGCGTTGGTCGAGCCGCCGATGGCCGAGTTGACACGGATCGCGTTGATGAAGGCGTCGCGCGTCATGATGTCGGTGGGTTTCAGATCCTCATGCACCATGTCGACGATGCGCTTGCCGGTGAGATACGAAATCTCCTGCCGGTCGCGATAGGGCGCCGGAATAGCCGCCGAGCCCGGCAGTTGCATGCCGAGCGCCTCGGCGAGCGAGTTCATCGTCGTCGCCGTGCCCATGGTGTTGCAATAGCCGGTGGAGGGCGCCGACGAGGCGACCAGCTTGACGAAACCGGCATAGTCGATCTCGCCGGCGGCCATCATCTCCCGCGCCTTCCAGACAATCGTGCCGGAACCGGTGCGCTCGCCGCGAAACCAGCCATTGAGCATCGGACCGACCGACAGAGCGATCGCCGGAAGGTTCACGGTCGCCGCCGCCATCAGGCAGGCGGGCGTGGTCTTGTCGCAGCCGATAGTCAGCACCACCCCGTCGAGAGGGTAGCCGTAGAGCACCTCGACCAGCCCGAGATAGGCCAGATTGCGGTCCAGCGCCGCAGTGGGACGCTTGCCGGTTTCCTGAATCGGATGGACCGGAAACTCGATGGCAATGCCGCCGGCTTCGCGAATGCCCTCGCGCACCCGCTTGGCGAGTTCGAGATGATGCCGGTTGCAGGGGCTGAGATCCGAACCGGTCTGGGCGATGCCAATGATCGGCTTGCCCGACTGCAGCTCTGCCTGGCTGAGGCCGAAATTGAGATAGCGTTCGAGATAAAGCGCAGTCATATCCGGATTTGACGGATTGTCGAACCACGCGCGGGAGCGTAGCTGGCCAGCCTTGAGGTCGTTTGTCATCGGGTCTCCGGATGCATCCCTGTCCGCGAGGGCGGTATCGCCATCGCGACGCGCCGCATAACGTATACATTAGTCCGGCCGCCATTCAAACACTTATCCCGCCTCACGATATGAGAGGCGACAGAACAGGGGCGGTATAAGGGAAATCCCTGGTTCGGGTCAGTTACCGTTCGCGGCGATGAGATCGGCCACGGTCATCGGTGCCAGAGCCCGGCCGTGAGTGGCCGGCGCGGCGATACGATGCGACACCGCCACGGGCCTGGTGAAGCGCGGCTCCTCCGCGATGCGGATCAAACGCGGTTCCGTCTGCGCCGTCGGCGATGACGGATTGCGGAAAGGAGGATCGCCTATCCGGCGGGCATTCTTGCGCTTTTCGTAAAACACGTTGCCGCCCGCTTCGACCAGATAATGCATGTTGGTGTAGGGGAAGGTCATTCCGGCCGTGTGGAAGAACATCGCCTTGCTGACGCTTGGGTGACGTTCGCCCCTGAGAACCCGCGTGGCCATCTTGGCGGCGAGGTCGCGCCCCTTGTTCATTGGCTTTGAAAGAACGCCTGGGGCGAACTGGTTCTTCTGGCCGACGACCCCACAGACCGATTTCGGATAGAGGCCGCTCTGGAGCCGGTTCATCACCACCGTCCCGACGGCCAGCATGCCGTCTGGGCTCGAGCGATTCGACTCGAAATACATCACCCGCGTCATGCATTCATGCGCGGCCATCGGGCGCAGGCGCGGTCCGCTGGCGCAGGCTCCGAAAACAGTGAGCACCGCAAGAAGCATCGCGTTGCGGCGGAGAATCGTCGGTTTCGGCACAGCCATCGCAGGGTCTCGAGCGTCGGAACGTCTGTCACGTTCAAATGCGATCAGCCTGCGGAATAAGACTTAACGGGTGGTGCGCTCCCGCTCGACGAGCGCCGAAAAGGTCGAACACCGTTAAGGATCGACTAAAATTTTCAGGGAAACGGCCAGCCGGCCAAGCAGCGCCCGCGCGGCGCCGCGTAAACGCCAGCTTTCGCGCGTGGGCTCAGACGGCAGAATCCGCGCGGGCGTAAACGTCCTCGATGCGCACGATGTCGTCTTCGCCGGTGTAGCTGCCGACCTGAACCTCGATCAGCTTGAGGTCGATCTTGCCCGGATTGTGCAGCCGGTGGACGCAGCCGATCGGCAGATAGGCCGCTTCGTTCTCGTGGAACAGCGAGACCGTGCCGTCGATCGTCACCTCGGCCGTGCCATGGACCACGATCCAATGTTCGGCGCGATGGTGGTGGCGCTGCAGGCTCAACAGCCCGCCGGGCTTGACGCAGATATGCTTGACCTGAAAGCGCTCGCCGATATCGATGCGCTGATACCAGCCCCATGGCCGGTAGATTCTCAGATGCTCGCTCGCCTCGCGCCGGCCGTCGCGCTTCATATCGGCGACCAGATCCTTGACGCGGCCGGCCTCGCTCTTGGCGGCTACCAGCACGGCATCCTGTGTGGCGACGACGATCACGCCGTCGAGGCCGACCGCGGCCGTCAGCATGTCCTCGCTGCGGATAAAGCTGTTCGTCGTGTCGAGCACGGCGACAGGGCCTTCGAGACGATTGCCGTTGTCGTCCTTGGCCTTGAGATCGTGGATCGCGTCCCAGGCGCCGATGTCCGACCAGTCGAACGATGCCGCGAGCACCCCCGCCCGCTCGGTCTTCTCCATCAGCGCATGATCGATCGAAATTCTCGGTGCGTTGGCAAATTCATTCGCATCGAGGCGAAGGAAATCGAGATCGCGTACCGCCCTAGCGACGGCTTTGCGCGCGGCGCTCAGAACCTCGGGGCAATGACGCTCCATCTCCTCCAGGATCGTGCCGATGGAAAAGATGAAATTGCCGCTGTTCCACAGATAGCCTTCGGCAACGTAGCGCTCCGCCACTTCGCGCACCGGCTTTTCCACGAATCTTGCAAGACCGTGCGCCCGCTCGCCGAGAATGTCGTCCGACCGCTCGATGTAGCCATAGGCGGTGGACGGGCAATCGGGCTCGATGCCGATGGTCATGATCGGCCCGCCGGCGGCGACCGTTGCGGCCAGCAGGCAGTCGTTTACAAAAGCGTCGGCGTTCTCGATGGCGTGATCGGCGGCGACGACAATGCAGATGCTGTCAGGTGCGCGATCGGCCGCGAGCACCGCTCCGACGGCCACGGCCGCGGCGGAATCGCGGCGTTCCGGCTCCAGGACGATATCCCCCGTTATTCCAAGGGTCGCCATCTGCTCGGCCACGATGAACCGGAATTCGTGATTGGTGACGACGATCGGCGCGCCGAACGCCTCGTCCTTGAAACGCAGAAGCGTGGCCTGGAAGGTGGACATTCCTTCATCGAGCAGTGCGATGAACTGCTTCGGCATGGAATCGCGCGATACCGGCCAGAGGCGTGTGCCCGCCCCGCCGGCCATGATGATCGGAACCAGAGGATGATCCTGCACGCCGCCAACGCCTCCCAAAGCTCGTCCCATCGCCTATCGGCCTTGCGTAGCCGATCGATCTGTCAGTGTCCATTTGCGCGGCACCACAAGCCCGATCGCCGGCCAGCTCTGCGGCTTCATGAGGACGAACTCGCTTGCACGCCAACTTCTGCCGGTTGAAACCACGACAATCTGGCGCACGTTACGAGCTGAGTGTCTAAGAAAAATGAAACCGATGGGCGATAATGTCGGTATCAACCCTTCGCTATCAGGGACCACCGCGTGAGTACGAATTGTTCCAAGCAGACCGGGAGGACGAAGCCATGACACCTTCAAGTCCCGTCTTCCTGCTCATGGGGGTATCCGGGGCAGGGAAAAGCACGGTCGGACAAGCGCTCGCCCATCGTCTCAATGGCATCTTTCTCGATGCCAATGACTTTCATCTCGCCAAGCATATCAACGGCATGGCCTGCGGTATCCCGATCAACGATTTTATCCGGAAGGGCTGGCTGCGTCGCGTCTGCGGCGCCGTGGAGCGAACCCGAATGGAGCAGCAACGGCCGGTCTTCCTGGCCTGCTCCGCGCTCAGGAAGAGCAATCGGGACTTCCTGCGCCGGGAGATCGATGCGTTATGCGTCATTCACCTGGCCGGCGCGCGCGGCCTGATCCATGATCGCATGTTGGCGCGCCGCGACCATTTCGCGCCCGCTGCATTGCTCGATAGTCAACTCCTCGATTTGGAAGCACCGATCCCGCTCGATGAGGACGTTCATGTGATCGACGTTTCTCCTAGCCTGGACGACGTCATTGCCGAGGTCCTCGCGCTTGTGGAGACTGTTGTAAAACGGACGGGCCGGAATTCCGGCATTGCCTCTCCCTGAGCATCGGACCAAAAGGTAGAAGCTGGTTTTTGATCCGATGGACAATCTAAATGTTAGAGCGACCTTTGTTCATTCGAATGGACGTACGGCGCTCCAAGTGTGCGAAGCCCGCCTTCTTGCCGCCGCCGCAAGAGGCGCGGTGTTGATCGGTCACGCTCCGCCCGAATCCTGCCCCTACATCGTCGCGCCGATCTGCCAGGGCACGAATTCGTAGTCGCCCAATCCCTGCGCCTCGGATTTCGACATCTCGCCGGAGGCGACCCGCAGCAGCATGTCGTAGATCTCCCGGCCGAGTTCCTCGATCGACCGGCCTTCCGACACGATCCGGCCGGCATCGACGTCCATGTCCTCGGTCATCTTCCGGTACATCTCGGTGTTGGTCGCGATCTTGATCGAGGGCGACGGCTTGAAGCCCGCCGCCGAGCCACGACCGGTGGTAAAGGCGACGAGGTTGCACCCTGAAGCGATCTGGCCGGTGACGGAGGCGGGGTCGTAGCCGGGCGAATCCATGAACACGAAACCGCGCTCGCGGATCGGCTCGCCATATTTGTAGACGCCCATCAGCGGCGTGGTCCCGCCCTTGGCGGCGGCGCCGAGCGACTTTTCCAGGATCGTGGTCAGGCCGCCCTTCTTGTTGCCGGGGCTGGGATTGTTGTCCATCGAGCCCTTGTTGCGGGCGGTGTAGTCCTCCCACCACTCGATCAGCTTGACGAGTTTCTCACCGGTTTTCACGTCCTTCGCCCGGCGTGTCAAAAGGTGCTCGGCCCCGTAAATCTCCGGGGTTTCGGCGAGAACGCCGGTTCCGCCCTGCGCGACAAGGAGATCGCACGCATAGCCGAGCGCCGGGTTCGCCGTGATCCCCGACCAGGCGTCCGAACCGCCGCATTGCAACGCGACGGTCAACTCGGAGGCCGGGCACGGTTCCCGGCGAGCTTGATCGGCGATTGGTAGCATCGCCCGAACCTTCTCGACGCCCGCCTCGACTGTGCGCCGCAGGCCAGCGACGTCCTGGATGTTCATCGCCTGGAACATCGGCCCCTTCTCGATGCCGTAGGCCTCGAGCAGCCAGTCGATCTGGTTCATTTCGCAGCCGAGCCCGACCATCAGCACCCCGGCAATGTTGGGATGGCGGGCATAGCCCCACATGATCCGCTGCAGCGCGTCGAACCCCTCCCCGTCGCCGGCCATGCCGCAGCCGGTGCCGTGGACGAAGGCCGTGACGCCGTCGACATTCGGATAGGCGGCGAGTTCCTCCGGCCCGAACGCTTCAGCGATCTTGCGGGCCGCCGTCGCCGAGCAATTCACCGACGTCAAAATCGCGATGGCGTTGCGCGTGCCGACCCGCCCGTCCGTGCGGCGATAGCCCATGAAACTGTCGCGCTTGTCCGCCGGAACCGGGGCGACGGGGCGCAGATCGGTCGCGAATTCGTAGTCATGCGCGGTGCCGCGGAATTCGACATTCTGGGTATGGACGTGAGCGCCCGCCGCGATCGCCTCGCCGGCATAGCCGATCACCTGCGCATACTTTATGATCGGCTGACCCTCGGGGATCGCCCGCGTCGCGATCTTGTGGCCGCGCGGAATCATCGTCAGCGTCCGGACGTCCTCCACCTCCGCGCCGGTTTCCAGCGCCCGCAGCGCCATCACCACATTGTCGGAGGGGTCGAGGCGAACCGTATTGGTCGACATTGTGTAGCTGTCCTTGAAACCGAGGTCGCCTACGCCTTCGAGCGTGACGGCCCCGTCGCGGTTGAAATCTCGTCGATGGCGGCAAAGCGCGCTGCGCGTTCATTCTATCGTAAAGAATGTCGCTCCGGCCATTGCACTAGAAGGAGCAGTGAATATGATGCCGCCGGGAGTCAGCGTATACATTAGGGAGGAATAATATGAAATATCTAAAGCAGTGCCTGGCCATGTCGGCGGCCATGGGCGTCGCTCTATCCGCGCAGGCGGCAGCGGCCGAGACCGTCCTCAAATTCGCGCATGTCTATGAAGAGAGCGAGCCGTATCACACCTGCGCGGTCGCCGCGTCGGATAAGCTGAAGGCCGCGACCGAAGATCGCTACTCGATCGAAGTGTTCCCGGCCTCCTCGCTCGGCAAGGAAGTCGACATCAACGAAGGCCTTGGGCTCGGAACGGTCGACATCATCTACACCGGCCAGCTCTTTGCCGGACGCGCCTACGGGCCGATCGCCATCGGCGGCGCACCGTTCATGTTCCGTGATTACGATCACTGGGACAAGTACCGCAATTCCGACCTGTTCAAGGAACTGGCCGAGGGTTATCGAGAGGCGAGCGGCAATCATGTCGTCGCGACGACCTATTACGGCCAGCGGCACGTCACTTCGAACAAGCCGATTCTGAAGCCGGAAGACATGGCCGGCATGAAGATTCGGGTGCCGAACGCCCCGCTCTACATGATGTTCCCCAAGGCCGTCGGCGCCAATCCGACGCCGATCGCGTTCGCCGAAGTGTATCTCGCTCTGCAGCAGGGCACGGTCGACGGACAGGAAAATCCGCTGCCGACCATCCAGGCGAAGAAGTTCTACGAGGTCCAGTCGAACATCAACCTGACCGGGCACATCAACGACGCGCTGTTGACGATCGTCGGCGGCCCGACCTGGAACCAGATGGACGAGGCCGACCAGACCGCCCTCACCCAGATTCTGACGGAAACCGCCGACTGCGCCACCGCGCAGGTGCGCGAGAAGGAAGCTGAGCTCGCGGCATGGTTCGAGGAGCAGGGCGTGACGGTCAACAAGGTCGACATCACGCCGTTCCGCGAGGCGACGATGAAGCTTCACAACGGCGAGGACGCGACCTGGGACCAGGAAACCTACGATAAGCTCCAGGCGATCCAATAAGTCCTGACACTCAGGCAGCACTTCCCGGGCGGCATCTGATGCCGCCCGGCCTTATGTGTGATTCCCGGAGACCGTCATGGCATCCATGCCCACAGACAACGATCCGAGCCCGGCGATCCGGGCCGAAGCGCCGAGCCCGCTCATCGATCAGCCGATCGACCTGTCGGACATTCGCTGGAGCGACGGGTTGATCCTGTTCGTCTTCTGGCTTTTGGCCTTCGTCGTCTTTCTGCAGTTCTTCACGCGCTACGTGCTCAACGACTCTCTCGGCTGGACCGAGGAGATCGCGCGCTTCCTGCTGATCGCCGTGACCTTCATCGGTTCGGTCATGGCCGCGCGCAAGCAGAGTCATATCGCCGTCGAACTGGTCTACCGCTATCTGGCGCGGCCCGTTCGCTTCGCGCTGCAGATCTTCGTCGATTGCGTCAGCCTTGCCTTCTACGTGGCCATGGGCTGGTTCTGCACGCAGCTCGCCCAGAAGACCCAGCAGATGATGGTGTCGATCGACGTGCCGAAATCTCTGGTCTACTGGGGCGTCGCCATCTGCTTCGGCTTCATGGCGATCTACGCCCTTGTGGCGCTGGTGGGGCATCTCAAGACCGGCACCAGCCGGCTGATCGATCCGGAGCGTTTTGCTCCCACGACAGCGGGCCTTTGACGCTGGTGCCGAACGCACCTTCTCTCCTCATCCTTTCCGCGACCGCGATCGGCCCCTTCCACCGGCTGTGGATCGCTCGCTCCGAAACCGGCCGGTCCCGATGCTCCTGATCTCCCTCTTCGTCCTCGTACTCGTCCTGATCATGGTTGGCGTGCCCGTGGCGATCGCGCTCGCCGGCTCCTCGGCGATGTTCATCCTAATCGAAGGGCGCGTGCCCGACGTGGTGGTCGTCCACCGGATGGTGAATGGCGTCGATTCCTTTCCGCTGCTCGCCATTCCGTTTTTCATCCTCGCCGGCAATCTGATGAACACGTCCGGCATCACCGAGAGGATCTTCGATTTCGCCAAGTCGATCTTCGGCTGGATGCGCGGCGGCCTCGGCCATGTGAATGTCGGCGCGTCGGTGATCTTCGCCGGTATGTCCGGGGCGGCCGTCGCCGATGCCGGCGGCCTCGGCGCGATCGAGATCAAGGCGATGCGCGATGCCAATTACGACGCCGGCTTTGCCGTCGGCATCACCGCCGCCTCTTCGACCATCGGGCCGATCATCCCGCCGTCGCTGCCAATGGTCATCTATGGTGTCGTCGCCGGCGCCTCGATCGGACAGCTCTTCGCGGCCGGCTTCGTGCCCGGCCTGCTGATGGCCGTGTCGCTGATGGTGATGATCGCGCTCTATGCTCGCTGGCGGAAATATCCGATCGACCAAGCCTTCAGCTTCACGGTTCTCCTGTCCACCTTCAAGCGCGCCTTCCTGTCGCTGCTGACCCCGCTGATCATCGTCGGTGGCATCCTGTCGGGCGCCTTCACGCCGACGGAAGCCGCGATCGCGGCCTGCGCCTGGGCGATGATCCTCGGCCTGTTCGTCTACCGGACGCTGACGCTCAAGCGGTTCCTGCGGGTCTCTTTCGACACGATCGAGACGACGTCGGTGGTGCTGTTCATCGTTGCCGCCGCATCGATCTTTGCCTGGATCCTGACTTCGAACCGGGCGCCGGAGCAGTTCGCCGCGTTGATCCTGACGATCTCCGACAATCCGTGGGTCGTGCTGCTGCTGATCAACCTGATCCTGCTTGTCGTCGGCTGCTTCCTGGAGACGGTGGCGGCGATCACCATCCTGACGCCGGTGCTGTTGCCGATCGCCATCAAGATGGGCATCGACCCGGTGCATTTCGGCGTGATCATGGTGCTGAACCTGATGATCGGGCTTTTGACGCCGCCGATCGGCATGGTTCTCTACGTGTTGTCGCGGGTTTCCGGCGTTCCGTTCGAGCGCTGCGTGACCGCCACCGCGCCCTTCCTGGTGCCGCTGTTCTTCGTCCTGATCCTGATCACTTTCGTACCGGCCCTGACCATGTGGCTGCCGACGCTGATCTATCGCTGACGACGCGCAGCGCCGGCCGTTCGCGCCGCCAGACAGCGCGGACGGTATCGATGAAGGCCTGGGCGATGTCGCTGGTCCGCCGGTTCTTCGGCGAGAACAACTCGAACGCGCAGACATAGCCGATCTCGGCCGGGCGGATGGCGCGCAATTCGCCCGCCTCGACCTCCCGACGAACGTAATGATCCGGCAACAGACCGATGAAACAGCCGGAGCGGATCAGGATCAGCTGCGGCTCGATCTGATACACGGTGGCCTCAACACGCCAGTCGATCTGGCGGAGCGAATCCTCGTCGCGCCAATATCCCCGATGGACAAAGGGTAGAGCCGCCAGCCGCGCATCGCTGAGATCGCCATCCTCCGTCCTGAAGTCGGGGTGATCCCGGCCGCAATAGAGGCTGTGACGCTCCTCGTAGAGGCGATCGTATTCGATCCCCTCGATGCGGTTGCGATAACTCCCGATGGCGCAGTGATAGAGCCCGTCGGCGACCTTCTGCTGCATGTCCTGCGGCCGCTCCTGGACGAGAACCAGCTTCACCTGGGGGGCGATCCGGCCGAGTTCGGCGACCACTTCGGCCAACCGATTGGCCGGGTCGCTGGCGATGGCGTCGAGGATGCCGATGCGCAACTCGCCCTTCAACTCGCCCCGCACCGAGGCGACGTCGGCGGTGAAATCCTGCAGGGCCTTCTCCAGTTGGCGCGCCGATTCATAGGTGGCGCGCCCCTTTTCCGTCAGCCGGAAGCCCCCCCGGCCGCGTTGGCACAGCGTGAAGCCGAGCCGCTGCTCGAGCGCCGTCATGTGATTGCTGATCGTCGACTGACTGATGTTCAGCTCGGTCTCCGCGGCGGCAAACCCGCCATTGCGGACGACCGCGTCGAAGACGGTCAGCAGTCGCAGGTCACTCCCAGAAACACGCATGACCACCCGCCTCACATTGATTTCTCTCAATGTCAGGATTGATAGTGCTGTATGTCATAGGCTGTCCAGCCCCGCTCAAATGCTTGATGAAAAGGCGGCAAGCCTTGGTGGGTAAACTATGGGCAATCCTGGGAGGGATCAGACACTGGCTGAGCACGAAGCGGGCGACACAACGCCACGCCGCAACCCATTGCTCGCCGCCGTCACCGCGCCGCCGATCGCGCGGGCGGGCCGCTGGATAAAATCCTATGACGGTTCGCACGGCGCGATGATCGATTGCAGCCAGGCGGTTCCCAACCATGCGCCGCCAACCCAATTCGCCGAGCGCCTCGCTGCCGCCGCGGCCTCTCCGGCCGCAGCCCGCTATGGCGAAATTCTCGGCGATCGCGTATTGCGCGAAGCCTATGCCGCCGACGTCTCAAGCCTTTACGCCAGCGACATCGCCGCGTCCCGGATCGCCATCACCGCCGGCTGCAATCAGGCCTTCTTCGCCGCCATGATGGGCCTCGCCCAGGCCGGCGACGCGGTGATCCTGCCGTCGCCCTGGTACTTCAATCACAAGATGACGCTGGAGATGCTAGGCATCGAGGCGCGCGTGCTGCCGTTGCAAGCGGAAACCGGCTTTCTGCCCTGCCCCAGCGAGGTCGAGGCGCTGATCGACGATCGCTGCCGCGCCCTCGTTCTCGTCTCGCCGAACAATCCGACCGGCGCCGTCTATTCGCCCGAGCTGCTGGCCGAACTCCTGGACGTCTGCGTCCGCCGCGGACTGACCCTCGTGCTCGACGAGACCTATCGCGATTTCCTGGCCCCCGGGACCGGCGCGCTGCATCGCCTGTTCCAGACCGCCACCGCGCGCGAACACCTCGTCAGCCTCTACTCCTTCTCCAAATCCTACGCGATCCCCGGTCATCGGGTCGGCGCGATGATCGCCGGTCCCGGCTTCATCGAGCAGATGGAGAAGATCATCGACTGCGTGCAGATCTGCGCACCGCGACCGGCGCAGGCTGCCCTGCCCTGGGCAATCGCCGCGCTCGCCGACTGGCGGGACGGCAACCGCAACGAAATCACGAAACGTGCCAGCGTTTTCCGGGACGAGATCAGCCGGCTCGACGGCTGGGCGCTTGAACAGATCGGCGCCTATTTCGCCTATGTCCGCCACCCCTGTCGCGGACTGTCGGCGGAAGCGGTCGCCGAGGCGCTGATGCGCGAGTTCGGCGTGCTGGTGCTGCCCGGCAGTTTCTTCGGGCCGGATCAGGAAGACAACCTGCGGATCGCTTTCGCCAATGTTCCGGTGGACCAGATCCGCGAGTTGACGCGGCGGTTGGCGCTCGGCCTCGCCGACGGGTTTCGGGCGGACAACCAGCCCCATGCGACGAGGACAGCCCATGGATAGCGACAAACTCGACGCACTGCGCCAGCGCTTTGCCGGCGACAACGAACGAACCATCCACGACGCCGGCTTCGCGGCGGTCGCGGCCCGATTGTTCGACCCCAAGGGCACGCGCGTCGCGCCCTATGCCGGCCTGCCGACGCTGCTCGACATGCCCTATCGAGCCATCGACTGGTCGGCGCCGGACCTTGCCGGCCTCGACGTCGCATTGATCGGCGTGCCGATGGATCTCGGCGTCACCAACCGCAACGGCAGCCGCTTCGGTCCGCGGGCGATGCGCGCGATGGAACGGGTCGGCCCCTACAATCACGTTCTCAAGACCATGCCGGGCGCCGACCTCAGGGTCGCCGATATCGGTGACGTGCCGTTCCGCAGCCGCTTCGATCTCGCCACCTCGCACGAAGACATCGAGCGGACCATCACGGCGATCGTTAAGGCCGGGGTGACGCCGCTATCCGTCGGCGGCGACCATTCGATCACCCTGCCGATCCTGCGCGCCATCGGCGGCGGCCGGCCGGTCGGCATGATCCACATCGACGCGCATTGCGACACGTCGGGGCCGTTCGACGGCTGCAAGTTCCACCATGGCGGCCCGTTCCGGCATGCCGTCCTCGAGGGCGTACTCGACCCCGAACGCACCATCCAGATTGGCATCAGGGGCTCGTCGGAATATCTTTGGGAGTTCTCCTTCGAGTCCGGCATGACCGTCATCCACGCCGAGGAGATCCCCGCGATGGGCATCGACGCCGTGATCGCCAAGGCGCGCGCGGTCGCCGGCGACGGGCCGGTCTATGTCTCCTTCGACATCGACAGTATCGACCCCGCCTTCGCGCCGGGAACCGGAACGCCGGAGATCGGCGGACTGACCACCCGCGAGGCGCAGGGGATCCTGCGCGGTCTCGCCGGGATCGACATGGTCGGCGGCGACGTGGTCGAGGTCGCGCCGCAATATGACGCGACGACCAACACCGCTCATGCCGGGGCGCAGATGCTGTTCGAGCTTCTGAGCCTCATGCCATTTACGTCCGGACGCCGCTGACCGGCCTCCGTTTCATCATCACTGGCAGGACCAACCAAGGAGACAGAACATGACGACGCGATCCCCGTTTCTCATCAACCGTCGCACGCTCCTCGCCGGAGCGGCAATGGCCGGCGCGAGTCTGGCCATGCCCTCCATTCTTCGAGCGCAGGAAAAGTCCTTGAAGATCGGCGTTTACGGCGGTTACTTCAAAGATTCTTTCGACAAGAACATCTTCCCGTCCTTCACCGAGAAGACCGGCATCGCGGTGGAGAGCATCGCCGAGCCGACAGGTGAAGCCTGGCTCGTCCAGCTCGAACAGGCGGCGCGCGCCGGCGCCGCCCCCGCGGACGTGTCGATGATGTCGCAGGTGTCGATGCGCAAGGGACTGTCGACCGAACTCTGGGCGCCGCTCGATACCGCGAAGATCACCCGGACCGGCGATGTGCTGCCACCGTTCACGGTCAAATATCCGGACGGCCGGGTCGCCGGCATCGGCGCGGTCGCCTGGTACATCACCCTCGTCACCAACACCGACACCTATCCGGACGCGCCGGAAAGCTGGCAAGCGTTGTGGGACCCGGCCAACAAGGAAAAGCTCGGCCTGCTCGCGCTGGTCTCCAACTCCTTCCTCCTGGAGGTGACGGCGAAGACCTTCTTCGGCGGCACCGACATCCTCGACACCGAGGAAGGCATCCTCAAGGTCATGGACAAGCTTGCCGAGCTGAAACCGAACGTCCAGCTCTGGTACCGCGACGAGGCGCAGTTCGAGCAGGCGCTGAAGTCGGGCGAAATCCCGATGGGCCAGTATTATCACGACGTCACGGGCCTTGCCGCCGCCGACGGCTTCCCGGTGCGCTCCACCTTCCCGAAGGAGGGGGGCATCTCCGATTCCGGCTGCTGGGCGGTGACCAAGGCGTCGGAGAAGCTCGACCTCGCCCATGAGTTCATCGACTACATGACGCAGCCGGACATCCAGGCACTGCTCGCCCGCAAGGTCGGCACCGCCCCGGTGATCAAGCGGGAACTGCTCGACCTTTCCGACGAGGAGTTTTCGGCGGTCTCCTCCGAAATCGACCCGATCGTGCCGCGCTACGATCTTTATGTCGACAAGGCCGACTGGCTGAACCAGAAATGGACCGAGCTGATCGTCGGTTAAGGCCCGCCCTCGCGAAATCTGCCGGTCGTCTTGTCGGCGACCGGCCCCGTTACCGGACACATGCGATGAGCGGCCTCGAACTCGTCAATGTCACCAAGCGCTATGGCTCCATCGTCGCGGTCGACGACGCCGTGCTGAACGTGCCGGCCGGCAGCTTCGTCTGCCTGCTCGGCCCGTCCGGCTGCGGCAAGACCACGCTGATGCGGATCGTCGCCGGGTTGGAAACGCCGAGCGCCGGCGACGTGCGCTTCAACGGCGAGGCGATCGGCGACCGGCCGGTGCACAAGCGCGACTTCGGCATGGTGTTCCAGTCGCTGGCGCTGTTTCCGCATCTGAGCGTCGGTGAAAACATCGCCTACCCGCTCAAGATCCGCCGCCGGGGCAAGGCGGAGCGCGAGGCGCGCGTCGCCGAACTGCTCGACATGGTGCGGCTTCCCGGCGTCGCCGATCGGGCGGTGTCACAGCTCTCCGGCGGCCAGCGCCAGCGCGTGGCGATCGCCCGCGCGCTCGCCGTTTCGCCGAAGCTGTTTCTGCTCGACGAGCCCTTGTCGGCGCTCGACGCCAAGCTGCGAGAGGCGATGCAGGTGGAACTGCGCCAGCTGCAGCAACGGCTCGGCGTCACCACCATCGTCGTCACCCACGACCAGCGCGAGGCGATGACCATGGCCGACAAGATCGTCGTCATGAAGGGGGGCCGAATCCTGCAGATGGACCGGCCGATCGACATCTATCGCCGGCCGGTCGATCCCTTCGTCGCCGACTTCCTCGGCCAGACCAACCTTCTGAGCGCCTCGGTCGAGGCCGGGACGGTGCATGTCGCCGGCGCGCCGATCCCCGGCCTCGCGCTGACGGCCGGCCGGCGCACGGCCGAGATCTCCGTGCGACCCGAGGACGTCTCGGTGCGGCCCGATGGCGAAGCGCCGATCGCGGCGACGGTCGAGTTCATCCGCGACATGGGCTCGGCGGTCGAGGTTTATCTCACCACCGCCGCCGGCCGGATCATCGCCCAAAGGCCCGCCGGCACGGGCGGGCTTGCCGTTGGCGATCCGGTCTCGCTCGGCCTCGATCCGGCATCCGTCGTCGTCTTTCCCGAAGGCGGGCGCGCATGAGCGCGGCGGCGACCGTGGGCAAGCGCGGGCGCGATCAGCTGCCGCTGGTCTTCCCGGCGCTGATGCTGTTCGCCTTCTTCGTCGTGCCCTTCGGGCTGATGATCGCGGTATCGTTCTTCGAGCGGGTCCAGGGCGGGTTCTACGTGCCCGTCTTCACCACCGCGAATTACGCCCGCTTCCTCAGCCTGTTCTTCGGCGAAATCCTCTTGTTCTCGCTCGCCCTGTCGGCGCTGGTGTCGGCGATCTGCCTGACCGTCGGCGCGCCGTTCACCTACCTCCTCACCAAGCTGCCCCGACGCCGGCAGGTGCCCTGGCTGGTGGCGATGCTCGCCGTCCTGTCGCTGTCGGAGGTGATCATCGGCTTTGCCTGGTCGACGCTGCTGAGCCGCACGGCTGGCGTCTCCAACCTCCTCGCGGCGATCGGGTTGATGGACGGTCCGGACGCCTGGAGCCCGAGTTTCGGCGCCGTCCTCGCCGGCATGGTGTATCAGGCGCTGCCCTACGCCGTGCTCGTGCTCTACCCGTCCTTCTCCCGGCTTGATCCCTCGCTGGCCGAAGCCGCGCGCACCCTCGGCGCGTCGCCCGCGCGTTCGTTCCTGACCGTCATCCTGCCGGCGATGCGCACGACGCTGATCGCCACCTTCATCATCGTCTTCGTCTTCGCCCTCGGTGCCTATCTGCTGCCGCAACTGCTTGGCCGGCCGCAGCACTGGACGCTGTCGGTGCTGATCACCGATCAGGCGATCTACCAGTCGAACATGCCCTTCGCGGCGGCGATGGCGGTGTTCCTCGTCATCGCCAGCCTCTTGCTCGTGCTGCTGACCACCGTGCTCGGCCACAAGGGGAAACCGGCATGAGCGAGCGGATTTTTACCCGGTTCTTCCTCTTCCTCGTCGCGTTGTTCCTCGCCGGTCCGCTCGTCGTCATCGCCGGGGTGTCGGTCAACGAAAAGCGCAGCCTGACCTTTCCGCCCGAAGGCTTCTCGTTCCACTGGTACGCCCAGATCTTCACCGATGCCGGCTGGCGCGGCGCACTGACGACGTCGGTGCTGATCGCGCTCGGCGCTGCAACGCTCTCCGTCCTGATCGCCCTGCCGATCGCCTATGTGCTGTGGAGGCGCGTCAGCATGGTCGGCCGGCTGATCCAGACCCTCGGCATCTCGCCCTTCGTGCTGCCTCCGGTGATCACCGCGCTTGGCGCGCTCAGCTTCTGGGCGACGGTCGGCTCCTACGGCGCCTGGTATAGCGTCGTCATCTCCCACGCGATCTTCTTCACCAGCCTGCCGCTGGTGACGTTGTCGCTGGGCTTTTCGACCATCGACCGGGAGGTGACCGAGGCGGCGCGCACCATGGGCGCCGACGAGCGCATCATCCTGTCGACGATCGTCTTGCCGATGATCGCGCCCTACATCGTCTCCGGCTTTGCCTTCGCCTTCGTCCTGTCGCTGAACGAATATATCGTCGCTTACATGACCGTCGGCTTCACCATGGAGACGGTGCCGATCAAGATCTTCAATGCGCTGCGCTACGGCTACACGCCGACCATGGCCAGCGTCTCGATCCTGTTCGTCGGGGTCGCAGTGGCGGTCTTCGGTCTCGTCGCGCGCTTCGGCGATCTGCCGCGATTGCTCGGCGCCTGGAGCGAGGGGGACGAGACATGAAGGTCGCGGCGTTCCAGCTCGCGGCGAGCGGCGAGACCTCCTCGGCCCGGCTTGCGGCGATCGCGGCCCATGTCGCCGATGCGAAACAGGCGGGCGCGACGCTCGCGGTGTTTCCCGAACTCGCGATCCCCGGTTACGGCGCCGGCGAGGCGATCAAGGACGCGGCCAGAGAGCAGGGCGACGAACATCTGACGGTCCTCGCCCGTCTTGCCGATCAAAGCGGCGTCGCCATCGTTGCCGGCATCGCGCTGGAACGCCAAGGTTCGATCGTCAACGCCGCCGCACTGCTCAGACCCGGTGAGAAACCCGTCGTCTACGCCAAGCGCCAACTCTATGGCACTTACGAAAAGGCCTTGTTTCGCGCCGGCGACATCCCTCCCCCCGTCGTCGAACTCGGCGGGCTGAAGGCCGGCTTGCTGGTCTGTTTCGACGTCGAGTTTCCCGAGCATGTCCGCGATCTCGCCAAGCGTGGCGCCGACATCGTGCTGGTGCCGACGGCACTACCGCGGAGCCCGGCGGCGCGCTTCGTCGCGCGGAACGTGATCCCGGTTCGTGCTTTCGAGAACCAGGTCTTCGTCGTCTATGCCGATTGGTGCGGCGCGGACGCCCGCTTCGCCTATCAGGGCCTGTCCTCGATCGCGGCGCCGGACGGCAGCCGCCTCGCCGAGGCGAACGAGAGCGATCCGGCGATGCTCGTCGCCGACCTCGATCCCGGCGCCTTCAGCGCCAGCAAAGAGCAAAACCCCTACCTCGAGGTGCGGGTGGTTTGAGGTAGGCCGCGCGGTGCTACCAGGCGCATATCTTCGTCTCCGTCTCGGCATTCGCCCAGCAGGCGGGATCGTCCCGCTCGCGCACATAGGTGCCGGCGAGCGGAATGTTGCGATTGCCAAGATTGACAAAGCCGGAGGCGTAGCCGGGGCTGTCGACGATCAGGATATAGGTGACCCCCGGTCCCTCGATGGTGAAGCTTCCGGCCGCGTCCGTCATCTCAAAATCGCAGTCGAAATAGCCGTCGTCGCTGGCGAAGCACTTCGCCGGCTTGGCCTCGGCGCCCGGTGCGAAAACGACGAGGGCGAGCGCCGCAAGGCCGCCCGCCCTTTTCAATGCCTTATTCGACACCATAACCGCCTCCCAGCGAACCGGCCACGTCATGTGGCCGTATCGCGCGAGATTAGCACGGCGCGCGTGCCGCAGGGAGAGGCCCGCAAGCAAATGCGCGCCTCCCGCGACGGCCGAAACAGGCCGCCGCTCCCCTTGCGATCTAGCGCGTCAGGCGCTTGTAGGTCGGGCGTTTGGGGTTGACCGATTCCGGGCCGAGGCGGCGGATCTTGTCCTGCTCGTAATCCTCGAAATTGCCTTCGAACCATTCGACGTGGCTGTCACCCTCGAAGGCGAGGATGTGCGTCGCCAGCCGATCGAGGAACATGCGGTCATGGCTGATCACCACGGCGCAGCCGGCATATTCCTCCAGCGCGTCCTCAAGCGCGGTCAGCGTCTCGGTGTCGAGATCGTTGGTCGGCTCATCGAGCAGGATTACGTTGGCGCCGGATTTGAGCATCTTGGCGAGATGCACTCGGTTGCGCTGGCCGCCCGACAGGGTGCCGACCTTTTGCTGCTGGTCGCTTCCCTTGAAGTTGAAGTTGCCGACATAGGCCCGCGAGTTCATCTCGTATTTGCCCAGCTTCATGATGTCGACGCCGCCCGACACCTCTTCCCAGACCGTCTTGTTGGGGGCGAGATCGTCGCGGCTCTGGTCGACATAACCGAGGTCCACCGTCTCGCCGACATCGACCTTGCCGCTGTCGGGCTGTTCCTGGCCGGTGATCATCTTGAACAGGGTCGACTTGCCGGCGCCGTTCGGGCCGATGATGCCGACGATGCCGCCGGCCGGCAGCTTGAAGGAGAGGTTCTCGATCAGCACCCGGTCGCCATAGCTCTTGGTCAGGTTCTCGACTTCGATCACCCGGTTGCCGAGCCGCTCGCCGGTCGGGATGACGATCCTGCCGTCGGCCGGTTTGCGGTTTTCGGCGATCTCGACCAGCTCGTTATAGGCCTTGATGCGCGCCTTCGACTTGGTCTGCCGAGCCTTGGCACCCTGTTGAATCCATTCGCGCTCGCGGGTGAGTGCCCGCATCCGGGCGTCGTCCTCGCGGCCCTCCTGCTTCATCCGCTTGGCCTTCTTCTCCAGATAGCTGGAGTAGTTGCCCTCGTAAGGCATGCCGCGGCCGCGATCGAGCTCGAGGATCCAGCCGGTGACGTTGTCGAGGAAGTAGCGATCATGGGTGACCATCAGCACCGAGCCCTCGTACTCGCGCAGGTGCTTTTCGAGCCAGAGGATGGTCTCGGCGTCGAGATGGTTGGTCGGCTCGTCGAGCAAGAGGATGTCCGGCTTCGACAGGAGCAACTGGCAAAGCGCCACTCGGCGCTTTTCGCCCCCGGACAGCGGCGCGATCAGCGCGTCGGCCGGCGGACAGCGCAGCGCGTCCATCGCCATCTCGACCTGGGATTCGAGATCCCACAAATTCTGGGCGTCGATCAGGTCCTGGAGCTTCGCCCCCTCCTCCGCCGTCTCCTCGGAGTAGTTCATCATCAGTTCGTTATAGCGATCGAGGATCGCCTGTTTGTCGGAAACGCCCAGCATGACGTTCTCGAAGACGGTCTTGGTTTCGTCGAGATGCGGCTCCTGCGGCAGATAGCCGACGGTGGCGCCTTCAGCCGCCCAGGCCTCGCCGGTGAATTCCTTGTCGTTGCCTGCCATGATCTTCAGCAGCGTCGACTTACCCGAACCGTTCGGGCCGAGAATGCCGATCTTGGCATCGGGATAGAAGGACAGATGAATGTTCTCGAGGACCTTCTTGTTGCCGTAGGCCTTGGTAAGTCCGGACATGTGATAGATGAACTGGCGTGCCATGGCGCGCTGCCGCTCCGTATGATGAGGGGAAAAGAGAAGTTGCGCCGTACCTAAGCCATCACGCGCGCCGGGGCAACGGGCGCGGGCGGCATCATCGTCTTGGCGATGCTCGATTCCCAGTGTCTCGGCGGTGACCCAAGTGCGCGCCTTATCCGCTATACGTCGCGGTCCCGAGCGATGGCCGGTTGTGGATCATCGGTCTCCGTGATTGCCCGAGCCGATCGAAAAGATCCGCGATGGACCAGCCCGAGAAGCCGCCCGTCGATGGCGGCGAGGCCTATGCCGATCAGCCCCATGCCGAGGAAATGTCGCGGGTCGAGGCGCTCGCCCAGTACCAGGGAGCCGAGGATGATGGCGCTGACCGGGATCAGGAAGGTCACGAGCAAGAGGTTGGTCGCGCCGGCCGTCGCCAGAATGCGGAAGTAGAGAACATAGGCGAGCGCCGTCGACAGAGCCGCGATGCCGAGGATCGCGCCGACGGTCGGTAGGCTCGGCATCGCCAGCGTCCAGGGCCGATCCACGACGAGCGCCAGCGGCAGCAGCAGCAACGTCGACGCCGTCACCTGTCCGGTGGCCGTGGCTATGGGGGCTATACCCATGCGTTTGAACCGCCGGCCGAAGATGCCGGCGAGCGCGTAGGAGAACGCCGCCGCGAGACAGGCCAACTGCGCCGCCACGCCCAGGCCGAAACCCTCCAGCGCCGCCGGCCCGATCATCACCGCGACACCACCGAGACCGGCGACGATACCGGCCAACCGCTTGCCGGTCAGCTTCTCGTCATCGGTCAGGACATGCGCCACGAGCACGGCGAACAGCGGCGTCGTGGCGTTGAGGATGGCTGCGAGGCCCGACGCGATCTGGGTCTGGCCCCAGACGAGCAGGCTGAACGGCACGGCATTGTTGATGAGGCCCATGACAAGGAAGGCGGCCCAGACGCGCCACTCCCTCGGCATCCTGACGCCGAGTAGCCGAATCGCGGCGAACAGGACCACGCTGGCCAGACCGACCCGCAGCACGACGATGGTGAAGGGTGGCAACTCCTTCACCGCGACCTCGGTGAAGAAGAACGACCCGCCCCACAGCACCGAAAGGGTGAGCAACATGCCCCACTCGCCAAGGGTCATCGAGCGGTTGATCGTCGGCGCGGACGATGAGGTGTCGGTTTGGCGACGCATGGGCGAGTTGGCTCCGGAGGTATCGAATCCAGACCCTATGGAAACTTGCCGACGACCACGACCCGATTTTCGGAACGCTCTGTTATTGCCAGCCGGAGGGGTCAACGATGCCGCCCTGGCAGCCGCCGGACGCCTTTTTCGCGGCCCTGACGAGATCGCCGAAATCGGTTTGCGGCGTGATCGCGCCGGCGAGATTGATACGCAGCTCCGCGATCAACCGCCGACCACCGTCGCGCGCGCAGTCGATCAGGACGCGGCCGCCGGCGCCGCGCCCGAAGGCCTTGTCGAAGGCGGCGCGAATGACCGGCGCGTCGAGCCGCTGGCCGACGCTGTCGACGAATAGCCGCCGGACGGGCGACCGGTTGAGCTTTTCGATCAGCGCCACCGCGTCGGAGAAATATTCCGAGGCATCGGTGCCGTAGCAGCTGCCATGCTTGATCCATTGATGCCGGTCGAGATTCGACTCGGTGCCCGGCATGACGGCATCGAGCGCCCGCCGCGTCTCTCGACCCAGCTCAGGCTTGGGCAGCGCCGCCCAGTTGCCGGCTTTGTCCGAGGCAACCATCCTTGTCGCCACGCCGCAATACTCGTTCCCGCGCGGCTGCGGCCACAAGCCGTGCAGGCTAAAGCCGCCATCCTCGCCTCCCGCCCGGCAGTCCCTTGCTCTCGGCTTGGTCTCGCAGAAGGCGGCGTGCCAACTCGCCGCGAGCACATAGGCACCAAAACCGGAACGCTGTTCGCCCGATGACGGCGTCCCTCGGTCATCTGTCCGGCCTTTCGCGCGTCCCTGCCCCAACGCCTTCGCCAATGCGTCGATGCCCCGTTCTATAGCGCCATGGCTGTTCGGATCTTCGCGTATAGCGGCCGAGACGCCCCCCTCGGCCTCGACGCGGCCACAGCCCACGGCGACCCAGCGGCGCGGCGGCTCGGCATCCGGAATCACGACATAATAATGCGTCGCGGCCTCCGAATTGCGGCCGATCAGGACGTACTCGACGCCCGGCACCGTCGCGACGCCGCCCGGATTGGTCTGTTTGCGGATTGATTGCAGCGCCGGACAGCGCGCCTCGGCGACGAAGTGGCCGGTCATCGGCAGCTGCGCGAAGGCGGACGGGGCAACGAGCAGGAGCGCGGCAAGCAGGCAAAAGCGTTTCATGGTGCTTTCGATACGTCAGAGCGACGACGGGCGAAAGACCGTCCGCCAAGGGGGAGGGCGAGCGGAGGGCCGCTCAAAGGGTTTGGACCCATGCCTCTTCGCGCTATATCGTTTCTCGGTGAGCGTGGAAAAACGCCACCCGGTTGGCCATCCCGGTGGCCGCCACGGACGAGGATGCGCCGTTGTTCGATCACCGAGAAACCATAGACAGCCGATCCGGCGCGGCGGTTCACGTCTACAGCCGCAAGGCACAGGGACGCGCGCGCGGCATCGTTCTGATCAACCACGGCCTCGCCGAACATGCCGGCCGCTATGGCCGCTTCGCCTCTGAATTGGCCGGGTTCGGCTTCCACGTCTTCGCCCATGATCACCGTGGCCACGGCTCGACCAGCGCGTCCGACGCGCCCTTCCGCAGATTCGCCCGCCGCCACGGCGCCGACAGGGTGCTGACCGACTGCCGGGCGGTCCATACTCATGCCCTTGGCCGTTATCCCGGCCTGCCGGTGGTGGTCTTCGGCCATTCGATGGGCGGGCTGATTGCGCTGAACTACGCTGAAACCCACGGCCGCGACCTCGCCGGTACCGCCGTGTGGAACGCCAATTTCCAGACCGGGCTGCAGGAACGCGTCGGCCGGCTGGCGCTCAAGGCCGAAAAGGCGCTGAAGGGATCCGACGTACCAAGCGCGCTGCTCCAGCGCGCCACCTTCGACGCCTGGGGCAAGGCGATCGAGCCGCGCCGCACGATGTTCGACTGGCTGTCGCATGATGACGACGCGGTCGATGCCTATATCGCCGACCCGCTCTGCGGCTTTTCGCCGACCTTGTCGATGATGGAGGATGTGATGACGCTGATCTTCCAGGGCGGGTCGCAGGCCGGGCTCGACATGCTGCCGCCCGCGCTGCCGATGCACCTCCTCGGCGGCACCGCCGACCCTGTGACGGACAAGGGCGAGGCGATCCGGTGGCTGGGCGGGCATCTGCGCCATGCCGGCTCTCGTGACGTCACGGTCGAGATCATCGAGGGCGCCCGGCACGAAACGCTGCACGAATTACCGGCCTATCGCGATCCCGCCGTTGCCAGTCTCACGGCCTGGCTCCAGCGGATCGTTCCGCCAAATTGAGACATTTCCCGTCTTCGACCCCACAGGCCCTGTCCGAGCGCCAGGAACAGCCACCGACCTTGCACTTTCTTAGAGATCGGAGTCAGTAAGTTTGCCATGGAGCAGTTCTTCGATCCACAGATGCTCGGCAGCGCCGCCCAGCAGGCCGGTCGGCTGATCGTCGCGGCTCTGTTCACCGGCGCGATCGGCTATGAACGGGAACGCAAGGATCAACCCGCCGGGCTGCGGACGCACATGCTCGTGGGAATCGGCGCCTGCCTGTTCACGCTGCTGATGACGCTGCTGATCGGCCGGTTCGACAGCGACGACGTACGCGCCGACCCGGTGCGCGTCGTCGAGGCGATCACCAGCGGCGTGGCGTTCCTCGCCGCCGGCGTGATCATCCAGGCGCGCGGTCGCGTGCATGGGCTGACCACCGGCGCCTCGCTCTGGCTGGCCGGCGCCATCGGTCTGGGGGCCGGGCTTGGCGAATATCTTCTTTCCTTCATCGCCGTCGTGCTGACGCTTGTCGTCTTACGGGTGATCAAGGCATTCGAGTAGCAGCCGGGCCCCGCGCGATCCTCCAGATTTGCATGGCTTCGTCATAGCGCAATGGGGCGTGCGGGCTGCGCTTTTCGCGAGAATGTTTGAAATGGCGGGATTCACGAGTCGTCCGCCATGCGCAGGAAACATGGCTGACATGCCGAAACGTCTCTGGTTTTGGATGCGGTAATCCCTATGTACGACGTACGTTAGTTGCGGGCGATACCTCCTCCCTTCGTTCCGCTCTAACTGTTTCCTCCCAGGATTTTCCAATGGAAGATCCTTCTTTCAGCCGGGTTCTCGCGAGCCCGGCTTTTTTTTGCGCCGATCGTCGACCCCCGCCTGAACACGTCTTCCGTCGGTGATAGTCAGCCGGTGATATTCAGCGGATGCCATTTTCCCGCCTTGACCCGCTTTTGGACGTGCTGTCGGTAGGTCTCGGGCGGTTGGGCGCTCCGCCTTTTATGGCGTGTTTGATTGCAGAATTTACACGCCGCTACGATGTTCTCGCGGATGTCTTTCCCGCCATTTTGTTTGGGCTGCAAATGTTCCGCCGTGCATTGGAAGCGGTCGAGCAAGCCCTTTGGCACATGATGACGCTGTAAAAAGACACAAGGATTACCATCCCACATCGAAAATCCACAGTAGTGGCATAGCCAATTCTGCCTCCGCGCACTATCAGTTCTGATTTTCTTCTGTCTTTCTGGGTTTCTCATTTTACACACCCCGTGGCTTCATTAAAATGAAGCGGATGTGCAGCAATCGTTCAACGATTGCCCCTAATTCGGAAGGGAATACCCTCGCACGAGACGACACTAGAGAGTGCCACTCCGCAGTATAATCGGTAGATGCAGATCAGATGTCCGCATCAATACAGGAGTCGAGTTGGCTCCCAGACGATCTAAAGTCCGTCTCCGTCGTTCTCCAATATCGCAATATGTGGCGGCCATCAATTGGCGGTCCGCCTGAGGGATATCTTGATCGCCTGCCACCTTGAGATCGAGCGGAAAGCTCTGGAGGAGATTCCTACCAATGCCGAATGCGCCCTTGCCATCTGCAGGGCAAGGTTCAACTGATCAACTCGAACGAGTGCACAGACACTGCCCATCGTTGAAAAGCGGTCACCGGACCAACATGACCTCGATGGTGCGAGCGGCAGTTTCCATTTTGCCTCAGCCGTCGAGGCTGGCACAAAACCGCTGAATGCGCGAACAAGCCTCTTCGAGCAGCGCCTCCGAGGTCGCGTAGGAAATCCGGAAATTCGGGCCGAGGCCGAAAGCCGCGCCATGAACCACCGCGACCCCTTCGGCCTCCAGCAGCTCTGTCACGAAATCCTCGTCCGTCGCGATGACCTTGCCGGCGCCAGTCTTCCTGCCGATCAGACCCTGGCACGACGGATAGACGTAGAACGCGCCCTCCGGCGAGGGACAGGCAATGCCATTCGCCTGGTTGAGCATCGACACGACGAGATCGCGCCGACCCTGGAAAACCGTCCGGTTCGTGGCGATGAAATCCTGCGGGCCATTCAGCGCCTCAAGCGCCGCCCATTGCGCGATCGAGCAGGCGCCCGAGGTCTGCTGGCCCTGGATCATGTCCATCGCCTTGATCAGTTGCAACGGTCCGCCGGCATAGCCGATGCGCCAGCCGGTCATCGCATAGGCCTTGGAAACGCCGTTGATGGTCAGCGTGCGATCGTAAAGACGGGGTTCGACCTCGGCCGGGGTCGTAAAGGTGAAGTCGCCATAGACGAGATGCTCATACATGTCGTCGGTCATCACCCAGACATGGGGATGGCGCATCAACACATCGGTCAGCGCCTTCAGCTCGTCACGGGTATAGGCGGCACCGGACGGGTTGGAGGGCGAGTTGAACAGGAACCACTTCGTCTGCGGCGTGATCGCCTTTTCGAGCGCGTCCGGCGTCAGCTTGAAATTCGTCTCGATCCCAGCCTCGACGAATACCGAGGTGCCGCCGCAGATCGCCACCATCTCCGGATAGCTCACCCAATAGGGCGCCGGGATGATCACCTCGTCGCCGGGATTCAGCGTCGCCATGAAGGCGTTGAACAGTATCTGCTTGCCGCCGGTCCCGACGATGGTCTGCGCCGGCTCGTAGTCTAGATTGTTTTCGCGCTTGAACTTCCTGGCGATCGCCTGGCGCAGTTCGGGAATGCCGGACACCGGCGTGTATTTCGTCTCGCCCCGGTTGATCGCCGCGATCGCCGCCTGCTTGATGTTGTCCGGCGTGTCGAAGTCCGGCTCGCCGGCGCCAAGGCCGATGACGTCGCGGCCGGCAGCTTTCAGCTCACGCGCCTTCTGCGCGACGGCGATGGTCGCGGACGGTTTGACGCGATCGAGGGCGGCGGCGAGGAAAGCCATAGAACGGGACTCCGGTCAGAACGTCGGGAAGGCTCCCGCGGGAGCGCGCGGACCCTAATCGCAGACGTTTTGCATCGCAAGCCGGCAGTCAAGCGCCACGCGAAACAAACAGCCGTCGCCTTTCTTGGGGAAAGCCCAGTGGTGCGGCCCTTTACGGCTACCGCAGCGGCATTTGAAAGGTAAAGCGGGTCTCGGCCGGATCGGATGATACCGTCAACGTTCCCCCGTGGGCGCGCGCGATCTCCGACGCGATATAGAGGCCGAGGCCGAGGCCTTGCTGGCTCGGTCGGGTTGCCGTCCGAAAGAAAGGCTGAAACAGGTCGGCAAGTGCTTCTTTCGGGATCGGTTCGCCGGAATTCGACACCCACAGTCGAAAGTGATCCGCGTCGCTCGACGCTCCCACCCGCACCGCTCCGCCGTCAGCTCCATGGGTCAGCGCATTGCCACGCAAGTTCGACAGAAGCTGGGAAAGACGTCCGCGATCGCACCGGAGAGGACCAGTGAAGGAGAAATTCGTTTCGATCGGCGTACCGGGGTAGCTCGAACGAAGTTCCTCGATGACTTGCACGAGAATCGGCTCGAGAGGTCCGCACTCCTCCCACTCAAGCGTCAGCCCCCCACCCAGGCGGCCCCGAGCGAAATCGAGAAGATTGTCGATCAAGCCCTGCATTCTGAGAACGCTGCTCTGCATCAGATTCAAAATGTTGAGGACCTTCGGTTCCAGCGACACCTTCAACAACATTTTCGTTCCGGCGTCGATCGAGGCGACCGGGTTGCGCAAATCGTGACCGAGAACCGCGATGAACTGTTCCCGCAGTTCCGAAATCTTGCGTTCGCTCATCAAGCTGGCCTCGCTGGCGGCCAGGCGCTCGCCGGCATCCAAATGAAAGGCGATGAGCTCCGCGAACAGCTTGAACATGCCGATGGTTTCGGGATTCTTGAGCCGCGCCGGCCGAGGGTCGATCGCGCATAGTGTGCCGAAAAATTCGCCGTTCTCCAGGATGATTGGCATCGAGATATAACTGCGGAAACCGTACATGGCCGGAGTCGGATGCCCGCAATAGGCCCCGTCCCGCGGTACGTCGTCGATGACGACAGGTTCCCGGCTTTCCTCGACCTCGTGACAGATGGTGGTTTCCACCTGCAACTCGCTGCCTGGCTCAAGACCGAATTCAATATGATCGAGGGCTGTACAGGTGATCCAGCGATCTTTGGTGACCCGTGCCACCACCGCGAATCCCATGCCGGTCGTCCGGCAAATCACATCAAGGATTGTCGGCACCGCGTTGATGCGGCCGACAGAATCGATATCGGCTTGAAAATCGTGGCTCAACAGCCCTTTGATCCTTGCGGCGAGAACGTCAGACGCAACTGTTTCAGTCAGACCTGATCGCAAGGCCGCGTGTCAAGCTGGGGATCTCTTTATCAGCAATGCTTTCGCATTGTCCCGTAGCGATCGTTGGCGATCTCATCGCAGCGCAACCTCCGCAATCGAGGAAACGGCAGAGGTCTTCGGCAAGCCCGCCCTTCAGCGTTCGACGAGCATCTCGAATCCGCCGAAGATCAGGCGCTTGCCGTCAAACGGCATCGGATTGAGATCCGGCTTCAGGCGCGGATCGTCCATCAGCTTGGGCATCGCCTCGTTACGGACCTCCTTCGATGGCCACAGGATCCAGGAGAAAATCACGGTTTCGTCCGGCTTGCGCTGGACCGCCATCGAATACGACGTCACCTGGCCCTCGGGCACGTCATCGCCCCAGCATTCCACCACCTTGAGCGCGCCATACTCCTTGAAGACCGTCGCCGCGTCCTCGGCATGTTGACGGAATTTCTCCCGATTGGCGATCGGTACCGCCGCCACGAATCCATCGACATAGGTCATTGTGCTTCCTCCATGTGTGCCCAAGATTGACCGTTTGCATCAGGCACCGGATGCGCTCGGGCGCCCATCGGCCATTCCGATGTCCGGGGGCACGCAAATGAATTGGTCGTCGGCAGCCGGATACGGCACGATCGCAAGCAGCGTTAGTCACGACCAGCAGAGGGCAGTTGTCCGATGATCACTATCTACGGCATGCAGGACTCGGGCAATTGCTACAAGCCGCGCCTGCTGATGGCTTTGCTCGGGAAGCCGTTCCAGCATGTCGAAGTCGACTTCCTTGACGGCTCAACCCAGCACTCCGATCTCCTCGCCAAAAACCCGATCGGAAAAGTGCCGGTGCTAGAACTGGAGGACGGCCGGTTTCTACCGGAGTCCAATGCCATTCTGTCCTATCTCGGCGAGGGTACAGCGTTCGGTCCGTCCGATGCCTTCAAGCGCGCGAAAATGTTGTCCTGGATGTTCTTCGAGCAATACAGCCACGAACCCAACGTCGCGGTGCGGCGCTCGCTGCTCGTCAATCCGAGCCGCGAGGCTCAGGCGACGCCCGGACGGTTGGCGGAGACGCTCGACGGCGGCAACAAGGCCCTCGCCGTAATGGAAACAGCACTGACGCGATCCAACTGGCTGGTCGGCGATGCGCCTACGCTCGCCGACATCGCGCTTTACGCCTATACCCATGTGGCCGACCAGGGCGGCTTCGACCTCGCCGCCTATTCCGGAATTCGCGCCTGGCTCAGCCGGATCGAGGCGCTGCCCGGCTACCAGCCGATGACCTGGCTGCCCGGGACCTGAATGGCGCGTCCCCGTCGCGCGCTCCGCCTCCCGTTCGCAGCGAAAGTCCGTCATGAAATTTCTGCTTCGCTTCGCCCTGATCCTCGTTGCCATACTCCTCCTGGGTATCTGTGGCTTCTTCCTGGCCGGCCCCGAGCGGGTCTGGGAACTGTTTGGCGGCCCGGCCGACCAGGGCGCCGTCGACTTTTCCACGCTCGCCCGTCGCTCGACGCCAAATGACGCCCTCGCCTGTTCCCCCGGCGCCTGCGACGGCGAGATCGACGCAGCGCTGCCCCTTTACGAGGACGCGCCGGCGGCACTGCTCGACCGCCTCGACGCCATCGTTCTTGTCGATCCGGACGTCGCGCGGGTTGATGACGGCGGTCGGCCGGACTACCGCCGCTATGTCGCGCGCACGCCCTTGCTGCGCTTTCCCGACACGATCGATGCGCAAGCCCTTTCGGGCGACGACGGCACCCGGCTGCGGCTCTATTCGCGCTCGCTGGTCGGCAAGAGCGATCTCGGCGCCAATGCCGAGCGGCTGAACGCCTGGGCGGGCTTCCTCCAATAACATTGTGCGCAATTTTTCAGAATTTACCGACACTTGACAGCGATTTATGCCAGATGTTACCAGAATTGCGAACCGATAGTCGTTATTCTTGGATTATTGCCGACAAATAGGAGTGCGCGGCTTGTCGAGACAATCCGATCTTGCCGCCGGGAGGATCGAGGAACTCATCATGAGCGGTGAGTTCGCTCTGGGCGCGCATATCAACGAATTCGCGTTGTCGGCGCGGTTGGGCGTCGGCCGGGCCGCCATTCGCGAGGCATGCCACGCCCTTGTCCGGGTGGGCCTCGTCAAGATCGTTCCCAACCAGGGGGCCTTCGTCAAAGACCTGTCCCTGCTGGAAATCACCCAGATCTTTGACATTCGCTCGAGTCTCGGCCGCCTGGCAGGGCGGCAGGCGGCCCTATTGATCGACGCCGAAGGTCTTTCCCGTCTGCGCGGACTGATCCAGGAAATGGACAAGGTCGCCCTCGATCGCGACTCCGAGCGCTATGTCGCGCTGAATCTCGATTTCCACGACGCCCTCTACAAGGTCAGTCGCAACGAGCGACTTGCCGAACTCGACCGCGCGCTCGGCAAGGAGCTGCGCATCTACCGTCGCCATGGGCTCGCCTTCGGTGGCGGCCTCGCCGTCTCCAATCAGGAGCATCGCGAGATCATGACAGCCATCGAGCAGGGGGACTGCGAGATGGCCGGCGTCCATCTCGAAAAACACATCCGCAGCGGCAAGGAGCGCTTCCTGAACGCCATGTCCGCGACAGGAAAGCTGGTGCTGCAGTCCGATACGCTCGCCGCCGACCCAGCCAAAACGAAGAAGAAAGCCTGATCACCGATGAAGATTACCAAAGTCGAATGTCTGACCGTCCACCCGGGTTGGCGCAAGAACCTGATTTTCGTGAGGGTCGAGACCGACGCGGGCATCGTCGGCTGGGGAGAAGCCTATAGTCAGTACGACAGGGACCGCGCCATAGCGGCCCAAGTGGAAGAACTCGGCCGCTATGTGGTCGGTCGGAACCCGTTCCAGATCCGCCATATCTGTCAGGTCGCCTTCGACGATTACGCCCAACGTCGCGCCTCGCTGGAGTTCCACTGCGCCGTGTCGGGCATCGAACAGGCCCTCTGGGACATCGTCGGTAAGGCGACGGAGCAACCCGTCTACAACCTACTGGGCGGCAAGACCCGCGAGCGTATCCGCGTCTATGCCAATGGCTGGGGCTATAAGCTGCAAGAGGTAGCCGATTATGCTCGTGCAGCCGAAAAGGTGGTCGAAAGCGGCTTCACGGCGCTGAAGCTCGACCCGCTGCCTCGACCATGGCGCACCTTCATTCCGAGGCAGCACATTCGTCAATCGGTGGACATCATACGCGGGATCCGCGATGCGGTCGGTCCCGACGTGGACATTTTGCTCGACATTCATCGTCGGCTCGCGCCGATGCATGCCATCGAACTGGCCAATGCCCTCGCTGAATTCGAACCGTATTGGTTCGAGGAGCCTTGCCAATCGGAGAACATCCAGGCGCTCGCGGAAGTCCGGGCCAGTTCGCCAATCCCAACCGTGACCGGCGAAGCGCTCTACGGTCGGGCCGGCTTCCGGCCGGTACTTCGAGAGCGTGCCGTCGACATCATCAATCCCGATGTCGCCAATTGCGGCGGGATCTTGGAATTGATGTACATCGCGGCCGCCGCGGAAACGGAGATGATCGCCTGTTCGCCCCATAACTACAATTCGACGACGCTGGCGCTTTCGGCCACCGTGCATGCCTCGGCCTGCATGCCGAACTTCATTATCACCGAATATTTCATTCCGTTCGAGGAACTCGGCGCGAAGCTTTGTCGCAATCCGCTCAAGCCGGTTGACGGTTACATCACCCTTCCGGACGGGCCCGGCTTGGGTCTCGACGTCAATGAGGAGGCGGTTCGCTCGATGCCAGGCAAACCTTTCCCCAAGCGCGACTTGCCGCTGCCGGAGAACGAAGGACCGCGCAACGCCGCATTGTCGAAGACATTCTGAGGAGGAAAAAATGCAAGCTATGAAAACACTTATCGCTGCCGCGTCGCTGTCGATCATGGCGCTGGTCCAGGCGCCTGTCGCCCAGGCCCAGGCCTATCCCGAGAACGATATTCGCTTCGTCGTCTGGTCATCCGCGGGCTCACCGCTCGACACGATGATGCGTCAGCTCGGCCGTCAACTGAGCGAGGAGCTTGGCGTCGAAGTGCCGGTCGAAAACCGCAAAGGCGGCTCGGGCGCAGTCGCCATGTCTTACGTCATGACCCAGCCTGCCGACGGTTATACGGTGCTCTCGACGACGGCGAGCATGACGTTCACGATGGCCAAGGGCAAAATTCCGTTCACGCCAGACAACTTCACCGTGCTGCGTGCCTTGCAGGCAGAACCGTCGGCCGTCGCGGTGCGCGCCGACAGCGACCTGCGGGACATGAAGGACTTCGTCAAATACCTGCAGGAAAATCCCAACGGCCTGAGGATCGGCGGTTACGCGTCCGCCGGATTCCACCAGTTCGTCTTCTATCGCCTCCAGCAAGAAGCCGATTTCGAGGCGGCATGGGTACCTTTCGACGGCGGCAACGAAGCAGCCATTGCCTTGCTCGGCGGGCATATCGACGCCGCGGTTCTGACTCCGAGTTCGGCCAAGGCCCAACTTGCGAACGGCGACTTCCGGCTGCTCGGAATCTCCACCGAGAGCAGCGACCGGTATTTCCCCGACACTCCGACTTTCAAGGAACAGGGATATGACGTCGTGGAATCGATCTGGCGCGGTGTGATGGTGCGCGAAGGAACGCCTCAGGAAGCGATCGACCGGCTGATCGCGGCGATCGCGGCCGTCGAGGAAACCACGGCATGGCAGGAGTTCATGGAGAAGAACATGCAGTCCTCCCTCGACCTCGATCAGGAGGAAATGCAGATACAGGTGCGCAAGGAGGTCGAATCCCGCCGCGCCTTCCTCGATGAAAACGGATTCGCCAATTGAGCGATCCAGCCTATGAACAGCATGAGCGCCGCGGGCCGGCGCTCATGCGGTACGGGACAATCGGGACCGCACTGGTGCTGATCGTCGTGGCGATCACCATGATCGTCGTTGCGGGCAATTATCCGAAACCCACCACGTTGGGATCACCGGGACCGGCGCGGCTGCCGATCATCTTCGGAACCCTTCTCGTGATCCTCTCGGGGGGCCTGATCGCGCGCAGCTTCGTCGGCCCGCATGAGCCCGAACTGACGCTTCAGGGCATGCCGCGTGCGCTGGCCCTGGCCGCGGGCACGGCGATCTGCATCTATCTCTGGAGCTTTCTGAATTTCCTGGTGCTTTTTATCCCGGCGACACTGCTCGGGGTGCGCCTGCTGGGCGCGGGCTGGACCGGAGCGATCATAGCGGCAATCGTCATTCCCGGCTCCGCCTACACACTCTTCGGGCTTCTGCTCAACGTTCCCTTCCCCTAACCCTCGGCCGGATCGAACATCATGCAGAATCTACTGCTCGGCATCGAGGCCGTCTTCACGTGGCAAGGGCTGTTGGCGATCTTCGTTGGCACCGCCCTCGGCATCGTCGTCGGAGCCCTGCCCGGTCTCGGCCCGTCTCTCGGTGTCGCGCTTCTTATTCCGGCAACGTTCAGCCTGTCGCCCTCCGTGGGCTTCAACCTCCTCGTTTCACTGTATATCGCCGCGGAATACGGAGGCTCGATATCCGCGATCCTCATCGGAACACCGGGTACGGCGGCGGCTACCGCCACCGTCGTGGACGGCTACCCGATGAACCGACAAGGCCGGGGCGCCTTGGCACTACAGACCTCGCTTTCCGCCTCGACCTTCGGCGGCGTCGTCGGTGCAATCGCGCTGATCGTCTTTTCCCAGCCGCTCGTTGTCTTTGTGCTGCAATTCGGGCCCCCGGAATACTTCGCGTTGGGATTGTTCGGCCTGACCCTGATCGCGAGTTTGAGCGGGGATACCATTCTGAAGGGCTTGGCGGCGGGCATCATCGGTCTCTTGCTCGCCGTGGTCGGCGTCGACCCGATCTCCGGCACACCGCGCTACACCGGTTCCTTTTTCGAACTGTATGAGGGCATCCCCTTCCTGGCCGTGCTCATCGGGGTCTTCGCGCTGGCGGAAGCTTTCACGCTGGCGGAACGGGATGACACCCGCAAGGAAGCCCGCATCAGCGACTCCGGCGAGAAGCTTGGATTGCGCGGAGCGGCTTCGATGCTCCCGACATTCTTGCGCGGCTCGGCGATCGGTACCGTCATCGGCGCGATCCCGGGCGCAGGAGCCAACATCGCCGGTTGGCTCGCCTATGATCAGGAACGCCGTTGGTCCGATAAGCCGGAAACCTTCGGCAAGGGCCAGATCAAGGGGGTCGCGGCGCCGGAAGCAGCCAACAGCGCCTCGGTCGGCGGTGCGCTGATGCCCCTCCTCACCCTGGGTCTTCCCGGCAGTCCCACGACCGCCGTGCTGATCGGCGCGCTCATCATTCACGGGCTGCAACCCGGCCCGAGACTTTTCGCCGAGAATCCGGACGTGGTCTACGGCCTGTTCGTGGGAATGCTGGTCGCCTTCCCGATGCTGTTCGTGCTGGGGACGGCCGCCATGCCTCTCTGGCGCAAGGTCCTCGCCCTGCCGAATTCCGTCCTTGCCGTCGGCATCGTCATGCTCTCGCTGGTCGGCACATATGCCCTGCGCAACCTGATGTTCGACGTGTGGCTGGCGCTCCTCTTCGGGATCGGCGGCTACTTCTTGAAGAAGTTGCGATTCCCGATGGCACCGCTTGTTCTGGCAATGGTGCTTGGCGCCATTGTGGAATCGAACTATGCGCGCTCCCTGATCATGTCGCAGGGCTCACACGGAATTTTCTTCGAGCGGCCGCTCAGCATCGCCCTCATTCTGGTCGCGGCAGCGGCTCTCGTCTGGCCCCTCGTCTCGCTCGTGATGAGGCGATGGCGGGCAGCGGGCGCGGCGTAGGGCCTTACACCAACCAGGTACGTCGTCGCCCGATCGCCCGGCCCGGCCCTTGCGTCGCGCGGGTCGAGCCGCTAGCCCCGGCGCCAACCCAATTTCGCCGGTGCCGCCCTTGTCCCGCCTCAATGCCAACCTTCTCCTGCTGCTTGCCGGTGCCGTTTGGGGCATGGGCTTCGTCGCCCAGTCGACGGCGATGGAAGACGTTGGCCCGTGGACCTTCACCGCGGCGAAATTCGCCCTCGCCACCCTGTCCGTCCTGCCATTCGCCCTGCACGAATCCGGCCGCGCGAAATCTCCTCTTCCCAGGGGAGCGCCCTCCGGCTTCGTCGCCATCGGCGTGATGCTGTTCCTTGCCGCGATCCTCCAGCAGATCGGCATCGTCACCACTTCGGTCACCAATGCCGGCTTCCTCACCGGGCTTTATGTCGTCTTCACGCCATTCCTCGCCCTCATCATCTTGCGCCATCGCGCCCATTGGGTGGTCTGGCCGTCGGCGATCGCGGCTTTTGGCGGCATCGTGCTGCTTGGCGGCGGCAGCGTCTCGGCGCTGAATTCCGGCGACATCCTGATGATCGTCTGCGCCGTGTTCTGGGCGCTACAGATCCTTCTCGTCGGGATCTTCGCCGGCCCCAGCGGGCGCCCCTACACGCTGTCGGCGGTGCAGTTCGCCGTGACGACGGCGCTCGCCGCGCTCGGCGCGCTGATCCTCGAGGCCCCGCCCCTTGCCTCCCTCTTCGCCGCATGGCCGGAGATCGTCTATGGCGGCGTATTCGCGTCGGGGTTGGCGTTCACGCTGCAGATCATCGGCCAACGCCATACGACGGCGCCCCAGGCGGCGATCTTCCTGTCCTCCGAGGCGCTGTTCGCCGCGCTGTTCGGCGTGATCCTTTTGGGCGAGCGGATCGCCGCGATCGGGCTGATCGGTTGCGCGCTGATCTTGGCGGCGATGCTCGCGGTCGAGCTGGTGCCGATGTATCGGCCCGCGGCCAGGCCGGCCGAACTCCCGACACCGCACGAGAACCGCTAATCGGCGCATGCCGCCACGGTCAGGCGCTATCCGGGCTTGCTTGTCGGGTTCGCGGGACTGGTGTGCGTCAGCTCGGGCCGAAAAAACAGTCCCGCCTTGAGACTCTCGCCGATCCGGTCGGCCTTGAGATGGAAGATCGCGGCGATTTCGGGCGGGAAGCGGCGGCTCGTCGTCGCGCGCCAGATTCCTAGCCAGCGGTCGAACATCCCCGGATCAATCTCGGCAAGATGTCTGCGATGGGCGGCGAAGGGATTGCCCTTGTAAGCGCCCGAGCCCCGCATCACCGACGACCAGAACGCCGTCAGGCGCTCCAGATGCGCAGGCCAATCGTCGATCGCCCGCTCGAAGATCGGACCGAGGACCGCGTCCTCGCGCACCAAACCGTAGAACTCGGCCAGCAATTCGCGAAGCTCGCCGTCGCTCACGGCGGGCTGCGCGTCGGACACCTGAAGCATCGGTTCACCTGTCGCTCTGTCGGTCGCGTCCTAACACGCTGGACTAAACATGCAAATGGCATATATGTTTTAGCGACCGGATCGAAGGCGAGCTGTCGCATGCACCTCACCCGCTACACCGACTATGCGCTGCGCGTTCTGATCTACCATGCTGCGCGGCCGCAGACGCTCTGCTCGATCGGCGAGATTTCCAAGGCTTGCGGCGTTTCCTACAACCATCTCACGAATGTGGTCCATGAAGTTGGCAACGCCGGCTGCGGCTCCGCTGCCCGCCGGCGTGGAGGCCTGACATGACTGATCTGATCCCCCTTTCCGCGACCGAGGACGTGGAGGTCGACGGCGCCCAGATAGCCCTTGCCTTCCATGTCCCGGTCCCGTTTTTCATGGCCGAGATGCGACGCGGCAATGTGCGTGGCACGGTCGAACGCGGTGTCGGAGAGGATGCCGGGCGGCACCGGCTGATCTTTCGTTATCGCGGGCGAAAGCTCGTGATCCTCCGTCAGCCCGACGGACGCCTTGTCACCGAAGCACCGAACGACCCGACCTCCGCGCCGGACATGCGCGGGTCGTAACGGGGCCCGTCGTGGCTGCGCGCCGAGGCCCAGCGGCCCGGTTGTGGCGAAACACACCGCGTGAAAGGTCCACTCCCACGGCCTAGCCGACATCAGCGCTCAATCTGCTCTCGACGCCTTTTCTGTTTCCGGCCAACCTGGTCCTGCGCAATGCGGGATCGACGTCGAGGAGGATAGCGGACTGTAACGCTCCTTCGTCATCCTGTGCGTCTGGGGAACAGTCTCGCTCTTCGTGGCAGTGGATCTGTTTTTCTGAATACCAGCCCAACGTCCGCCGATAGCCTAAGCGAGGCTTGCGCCCGCCCGGCGCCAGCGTGCGCATCGGCTCCGCGCCGGCATTTCACGCGGCTGGAACGGCCTAGGCCCGCGCCTGTGCATCCCGATTCCGAAGTCCGCCCTTGCGAAGCTCTCAAACGTGCGGCCTTCTGCTATGGAACGGCGAGACGCAGGCTGGAGAAAACGATGCAAGAGACGGATATTCTACCGCGAGGCGACCTCACCGTGCGCATTCCTGCCATGCCCGCCGACGCCAACTCAAATGGCGACATCTTCGGCGGCTGGGTGATGTCGCAGATGGATCTCGCCGCCGGCATCCGCGCCGCCGAGCGGGCCCGCGGCCGGGTCGCGACCATCGCCGTCAATGCGCTGACCTTCAAGAAGCCGGTGAAGATCGGCGACACGCTCTGCGTCTATTCGTCGATCGAGAAGATCGGCCGAACCTCGATCACTCTCTCGATCGAGGCCTGGACCAAGGCCCGCGCCTCCGATGCGCGGACCAAGGTGACCGAAGGCACCTTCGTCATGGTGGCGATCGACGAGAACGGCCGCCCGGTGGCGATCCCGGCGGAGACGCTGGCGGAGTGAACCTCTGGTTCCGGCCCTCCGCCGCGCCGGTCTTGCCGCGGCGGAGGAGCATGGCCGCCGTCGGAGCCGGTTAACTCAACCCTTCGGGAAATCGGTCGCCTCGCCGGTCGCGCGCCATTCCTCGATCTCCGCCAGTCGCGCCTTTAGCCGCTGGGTGACCTGGTCGACGCCCCAGGCGCCGAGCACGAGATGGTGCGGGGGCGCGGCGTGCTCGGTGAGCGCGATCATCGCCTCCGCCGCGCGCACCGGATCACCGGGCTGTCCGCCACTCCCCCCGCTCGTGCCCCGCATGCGCTTTCCCGCTGTGTCGGCGTAGTCGGCGATCCGGTTCGGCGTCTGCTTCAGCGAGCGGCCCGCCCAGTCGGTGCGGAACGGGCCCGGCTCGACTGCGACGACCTTGATGCCGAGCGGCGCCACTTCGGCGGCGAGCGCGTCGGTAAAGCCTTCGACCGCGTGCTTGGTGGCGGCATAATAGCCAGAACCTGGGAAACCGATGAAGCCGGCTACCGAGGAGATGTTGAGGATGTGACCGCCACGCTGTTCGCGCATACCCGGCAGTACGGCGCGCGTCAGTGCAAACAGGCCGAAGACATTGGCCTCGAACATGGCGCGGATTTCGTCGTCGACGCCCTCCTCGATCGCGGCCTGGTAGCCGTAGCCGGCGTTGTTGACGAGGACGTCGATCCGACCGAAGCGCTCCTTTGCGGCCGTCACCGCCGCGGCGATTTCATCCGGCTTGGTCACGTTGAGAGAGACGGCCAGGGCGCGATCCTCCGCGCCATCCACGAGATCGGCGACGCGCCCCTTGTCGCGCGAGGTGACGACAGCCCGCCAGCCGCGCTTGAGAACGGCTTCGGCGAGTTCGCGGCCGAAACCGGTCGAGCAGCCCGAGATGAACCAGACGGGCGTGGATTCTGTGGTCATGCTGTGCCTTCCAATATCGGGGAGAGCGCCGTTTGCGGCGCATGGCGATGGGATCCGAAACATAAGTCGGACAACCCATCGCACAAGGCGAACACTCCGGTCACGGGGCTGGGCGCAGCCAATTCACACGCCACGGCTGGCTCGGGCGGCGCTACGCCGGAAGCAGCCGACAGCGCCTCCGACAGCGTGCGCTGTTGCCCTCTCCGCCCCCCGGTGGCTTGCCGGTGGCTGACCCTCTTATTCGAGGTCGACGGCTGCCTCCTGAAGAGGTTGCGATTCCAATTGCGCCGCTTGTTCTGGCAATGGTGCTTGGGGCCAATGTGGAACCGAACCATGCGCCCTCATGCGGATCGCGGCGATCGCTCTTGTCTCGCCCATGTTTGCGGGGTCATGATTCCGAGGCCCCGGCCATGCGTGTCGCGCCCGACTCCAGCTTGTCCGCCAGCCGCCTGCGGGAACGGGCCCAGGCCCGACTAAAGGACGTCTCGCCCCGCTCCGCCCGTCCCGCGGCTTGACGCAGGCTGTCCGGCAGGCCGGCTGGGACGACCATCGACGCCCCTCCCTCCATCATCCTTTTCACCGCGCCCTCTGACACCGGCATCTGCGAATACTCCGCGCCGGGAAGTCGGATCGCGAGTTCGTGGATGTGCGAGTATCCGGTCAGCAGCAGAACCCGCTGTCCGCCCTGCCGTTCCATCGCCGCCAGCGTGTTGCGGAACATTCGATCCTCGCGTTCCACGTGATGGCCGTGCCAGTCGTCGATACCGCGGATCGGTATGCCCCTGTCGACTGCCAGATGGGCACAATAGGCCATGTCGGCCGGCCCATCCGCCAGCCAGCCGCGCGCGAGATAGTCCTCCCGCATTTCCAGCAGAAGACAATCGGGTTCAAAGCCGTCGATCAGCCCCACGAGGTCCGAGATCGGAAACCGGCGGGAGGTGAAATGCGCGTTGTGAATCGTCCCGGCGGTACAGAGGAGCCTGTCGGCAGCCGGATTCCGAAACTGCCGGACATGGCGAAGTTTCGCCGTCGCCGGCCACAGGCTGAAGGCGAGAAGCGATCCGGCTTCATGGATGATTGGACTCAACGCAATGCCCATCGGCCCTTTTCGGTTTGAAATAGATATCGTGCTTGTTGCCGTTCGACGCGACATAGGTCACTTCGTGCGAACCGCGAGGAAATTCCGACGCCGTGACCGACAGGACGGTCGCGATCTGGGGCAGTGTGGCCACGACGGTCTGAAATTCCGGACGCAGCCAGCACTGGTCCGCTGAAACGACGTTGAGGTTCACCTTCCAGGTCGATGGCCCGTGCGCGTTATCGGCGTCGATATAGAAATGCGCTTCCCCGCACCATTTCACATCCACAGCCTCCCGCAGAAATCGCATGGCGGCACTCTCGCGTGGCTGCAGGAAGGCCGCAATCGCGTCCACCGACGTTCGCGGAACCCGGAAGTACAATTTGGCACGCGTCTCGCCGGTCCCGTCGACATTCCAGCCCATCATGCTCGGCCAGGCGTCGGTGAAGTGATCCATGAGCGCCCTGGCGGCGGTTAGCGTCGCTGGCGTCAAGGTCGGTCCCAAAACACCTACCGTCGTGGCGGCCGACAAGGTCTCGAAATAGGCCCAGGGATTCAGATAGATTTTCAGCTGTCTCCCGGACGCGCCGACCCCGGCGCCGATCCAGCGGGTGAAATTCCCCCGGAACGCCGGTCGCCGGTCCTGGCCATCGACCATACGGCCGAGCTCCTGAAAAGCCGTCGGCACGGGCATGAAGTCCTGCAGCGCCGGAACGGACTGGCCGAAGGATTGCAGCGCGGCAAGATCGTGGATGAAACGGACGGCTCCGACCTGCCCCTCGGCGAGACTGACCGACCATTCGAACGGCAAATGATCATGGGTGATGCCGGACCGCTCGCTCGCCCCGCCGCATGTCTCGCGGGCGTAGGAGCGATGCACACGGTCGAACAGCGTCGTCAGCGCCGCCATGTCGGCATCGGCTTTCATTGCACCGCGTGGGCGGGTTCGACACTCGGGCGTTGCAAACAGGCATGACAGGCATCGCACTCGAACACCCGCGAATGCGCGGCGCGTTGCCGCTTCAGATCCTCCACCCAGGCGCGCCGCCGCAAAAGCAGTCGCGACAGGTCGTCATCACGCAGGCTTCCGATCGCATTTTTCACTTCCGCGACCCCGGCGGTCTGGCAGCAGAGCGCGACCGATCCATCCCAGTCCACAAACAGACTATGCCCGGCGAGATACCCGCACGGGGCGGCATCACGCTGCTCTCCACGGCCGATGATCGCATCGCCCAGCGCAATGTGGAATGGTCGCCCCAGCACCCTGTTCTGTTGAATCCACCGCTTGATCTCATGCAGGCGTCGCGGGTCCATGCCGATCCCGGCTTTGCTGGTGTCGACGGTATGGATCAGAGGGACGAAAAGAATACGCTCCACCCCCGTGCGATCGCGTAACGCGTCGTACATCTCCGCATCGAGCGACATTTGGTCCGTCATCGTGAATTGCGCATAGGTCTTGACTCCAAGGCCGGAGAGCAACCGCGTTGTCGTCATCACCTGGTCGAACGTTCCCAGCCCCCGGATGGCATCATGCGCCGGCGCGGTGACGCCGTCGAAGCTCAGGGTCACATGGTGCGGAATATGTCGGCTACAGGCTTCCAGTAACGGATCGAGCAAGGTGCCGTTGGTGGTGATCGAATAGGCCAGCGACAGTGCCGCACATTCGCCCACGACGGCGTTGAGATGGGGATAAAGGGTCGGCTCACCGCCCGAAAATGAGACACCGACGACGCCCAGACTGCTGGCCTCGGCGAGCAGCTCCTTGCAGAGCGCGAGGTCGATATCCCGGTTGAAGTGCCGATGTTGCAGACAATGGGCGCATTTCAGGTTGCAACGTGCCGTCAATAGCACCCCCAGATGTCTGATCATGGCGGGTCGGCAGCGCGGGGCGGGTTGGCCATAACGAGCGCCTTCATCTGCGGCTCCAGCGTATTCCAGTCAGGCTGCTCGCCGGTCGCGACACGTTCGTTCAACCACTCCGCGATCAGGCACATGTAATTTGTCGGATAATACCCGGTCTTGCCGGGCAGCGGACAGGGATTGCAGGATATGCCGTTGAATTCACAGCGATTGCAGGGAATCTGATGCCTGTAGAGCACGGCGTTGTCGGGCTTCTGCACCTTTTCGTGAAAGCCGTTGAACCGATCGCTCGCAGTCAGGCTATCGAGCCCGCTTTGCTTGATGTTGACCCGCTCGAACCGGGTATCCACGCCCTGCGACGCCGCGAGTTGACACGGGCTGATGTCGCCGTCGGGACCGACGTGGACATTATCGTGAACGGCCGGGCAGCCGAAGGGCAGCGGCGCGAGCTTCTCGGCCGCGTATTTGCGGTGGAATTGGTAGACCTTCGGCTTGGCCGGAACATCGATCTGGATATCGGGATAGTCGATGACGCAGTCCAGCAATGTCAAAAGCGCGCGGAATTGCGCGACGCTATCAGCCGCCAGCCTTTCGTAATTCTGCAGGGCATCGCCCGTCGCCGACAGGTTGGTGACCTTCAGCCCACCCGCGCCGATCCGGCGGCACAGATCGACCATGTCCCTGGCCCTGTCGGCCCATGCCGAGGTGATCACCGCCTGGATCTGGATCAGCGGATATTCGCGGTTCCGTTCCTTTTTCGCGGCTGCGAGTTTTTCGACGAAAGAACAGGTCTTGGCAAAGGTCCCGGCGCCTCGCATCAATTCATGGGACCATACGTCGGGACCGTCCAGGCTGACAACGACCTTGCGAACTTCCGCATCGAATATCTTGTCGATATACTTTTGATCCTGGCGAATGCCGTTCGTATTGAACGATATATTCAGCCCGACCTCAGCGGAAACCTGCAGGATGGTGAGGAAGTCCTTCCGGATCGTCGGCTCGCCGCCCAGATAGTGCACGGACTCGACCCCGCGCGCCGCCGCCTCGCGGATGCTGGCGAGAAACTCCTCGGTCGACAGATCGGTGATCGTGTCGTCGCGCAAACTTTCCCCTACGCAGCAGTGCGCGCAAGCCAGGTTGCACTTCGAATTGACGTCCCATCGAAGCAGTTTGGGAACCGTCGATCGGCGATAGGCTTCCATTCTGGACTGGCTGGACATGATCCTCTCCGCGCTTTGGCGATAGCGATCAAGCGATGCTCCAGCCCCGGCCGCTGACAATCCTGCGCGGCCGGAGCCAATCGTTTTGAGGCTGCGGAATGCTTGGGAGAGCGGGCTCTAGCAGTTCACGCCGCCGCAACCGGCTCCCCATGCCTCGGCCGGCCCACCGCCGTCCGGCATATCCTTCAGCTTCGCCACCTTGGCATCGATATCCAGCATGAGCGCGATGGCGTCGTCCTTCACACCCATGGACGAAAGCATCTCTTTCTTTTGCGAATCATCCAATTCACGCACGCTGCTGAAATCCTTTGGGATCTTCATGTTCCGCGTAATCTTGAAACCAGGCATCTGAGAACTCCTTGCTTCATTGGACACAATGATAGTGCGACTGACCGAAAGTTTAGTCAATGCCAACGGATCGTATCGCCAGACCTTTCCCTAGGTCACTACCGGCGCGCGATGCGGCAGATTCAAGCTGTTGCCTTCTCGGCACCGACAAGCGAAGAAGCGTCTTTCCTCCCGGTGCCTCGGTCGTGCGGCCTGATGCCGGAGCACCGCCCAAAGCGTTGTCCGAAGCGCTGACACGGAGTGTGCCTGAGCGGCGGTGCGGCTTCTTGACGCACCGGTAGCGCCGCCCTGTCTCATCCTGATCCACCGGTCGGCGCAACGCCGCGCGCCACTTGCGCCCCTGCGCAACCCAACCAACCTTCAGCCGAACACCGTTGGAGAATAAGAAGGTTCATGTTGCGAACGCTCGTCCACGACTATTTCTACATCCATCTCGGCATAGGCCTTGTCGGCAATCTGCTGTTCGTCATTGGATCAATCCTCTTCTTCAAGGCCTTCGAGAATTGGTACACGACCGCTGTCTGGATGTTTGTGCTGGGATCGGGCGGGTATGCTCCTCGGCTCGCTGGGGCAGCTCGTCAAGACCATCTACGAAGCCGAAGAACGGCGACGGAACTGAGCCGGGCGGCGACCCGCGCCGCCCTTCCGCGCCTGCCCGGTCGCGGCGGCTATCGCATCCCCCGGGAATGAAATGAACCGCGTGGGTGCAGGTGTCCCTCTCCGTCGGAGCGTATTTCTGCCTGGCCTTCAGCGGCTCGACGACCACGGGTGACGGGTTTTCGGTAGCCGGTTAATTCGCAAGAGGGGAGATTTTACTTGCAGACGCCGCGTCGCCGATTTTTGGCATCCAGATGCAGATGATCGGCATGAGCGCGGTTGTAGCCGGGTCCGAGGACGGTGCCGAAGTAGCGGCAACCCGACTGCCGCACGCTTTTCTGGAATCCCTTCTGGCGGAACGAGAAGAACCCCTTCTTTTCCACGTCGAAGGTGCTGCCGTCGGCGAATTTGAAGCCGCGCACGTCGAGGGCGTTGCCGCTGGCGTGCTCGCTGATCGTGCGTGAGCCGGCGATGCGCGAACAGCGATAGGACGACGCGTTGAGCACCGCCGTCGGCCGGGTCCACAGCCGCCAGCGGGCGGCCGGCTTGACCTCGTCCTCGACCCATTTCGAAATGCGGGCCGCCGCTGGGCAATTCAACGTTGCCGCCGGCTGCATCCGCACGCCCTTGGCGATCTCCAGCACCTTAACCGGATAGGAGATGCCGCAGCCCGCGCCCTTGCCGACAGGCGCGACGTCGACGAATTTCACGCCCATTTGTCGCAATGCCTTGCGGCACATCGCCTCCGAGCGCGGCAAAGCGGTGTAGCCGCTCGGCGTTTCCTGTTCGAGGCGGCCGCGTCCGGGTACTGCATCAGGGCGCCGCGCGGGTGGCTTCTGGCCGCCCAGCGAGGCAACCACGCCCCGATGCGGCACCGATTGCGGCGAAGGCGCCTCGCGGGACACCGTCTCCGGCGGCGGGATCGCGCCCGGCGTGACGCGCTTGAGGCCTCGCCAGGGATCGTCAATGGGTTCGACCGCGCCGAAGCGCGCGGGATCGGCGTCGACTTCGGTCGGCGCGTCGAGCGACGGCAGGGCAGATGGCGCCTGGGGCGCCGCGGGCATGACGGATGCGCCAGCGGTCGAGGCGCGCGGCGGACTTCGTCCCATCAGATCGTCGAGGAGCGCTTTTTCGTCTACGGGTGCGGTCGCCGGCGGCATCGGTTGTTGTGGCTGGGATATCTGAACGTCTTGTCGGCCGAGATCGCCCACGCTCGGCGTATAGCCCTCGCCGGCCGCAGGGAGCCTGCCGCCCCAGACCATTGAACCGCTGGTGCTCTGGCCAAAGCTCGCCGAAGAAAGGCTCGCCGCCGTGAAACAAACGGCGGCGAGCGCAGATATGCGCCATCCGCTTTTACGCAATACCATGCGATGGCCTTTCGTCTTCCGCGAAACTCGAGCGGGACGAGCAAAACGTAGCGGCGTTTGGTAAGCGAAGAATGAACGGAACGCCGAAAAGCATTGCTGCCGACAGGCGCGGCGCTCAGTCCGCAAACATCTCCGGCGCAGCATCTTCCGTGGGCCCCGAAGCGGCGGCGTGGACCGGCGGCGATCCCGCCCCGGTAAACAACAGCGCCGCGGCAAGCCAGCCGGCCGCCACCTTGCGGGACAGTTGTGGGGAGACTGCCGTCCCCGACTCCGCGACAGCGACTTGAGACGAATCATCACGAGCGTCGCGTGACGCTCCACCAACGGCGCGGATTTGCCACATGGCTGCGCCGGAAACGATCCGGCCGGCCGGGAAACCGGCGGCATACTGCAAATCGATCAGGGGGAACGAGTCGTTTTTCATGACCCGAGATTCGCGCACCGGCTCTGAACCGAGCATGAACGGATGCGCGGCAGGAAGCGCAACACGCTCGATGGTACGACGGCGCGACCGAGCAAACCCGCCAGCCTCCGTTGCCCACCCGTCCACACAATCGGCGAGCGTCCGCTCTCGAAAATCGACGGGCTAGCCGCGACTTTCGTGAAACTCGCGCGCCCGAGCCACCGCTAGCGTATCCTCGCAGAAGCGAGCGGCATTCAGCGGCGCGGCAATGACGATCGGCTGATTCTTTTGATTGACAGCTACGGAAGCTTGCGGTTGTATCAAGTTGATACACTTCTGTTGACGCAATAGCCCATCCTGTCTTTTGTCGGGTCATGAATGAAAAAATCAGTTGATATCCGTAGGCTTTGATTTAATACTTCCCTTGCGCAATATCAAAATATCGGGAGGCGTAAACAATGCGTATGTTTCTGATTTCCGTTGCCGCTGCGGTCAGCACGTTGGCGTTGTCAGCTGCCGCTGACGCGAAGACGTTCACGCGGAAAGTCGTCGAAAACAACGACAAGTGCTATTTGGTCGAGTATATTCCCTCGACCTACATATTCAACACGAAGGGCAAGAAAGTGAGCGGCGAAAGCCGTAGCTGGGTCGGGAACATCGCCGATGGTGCAGTGATTATCAAGCGACGCAATCCGGCCGTCTACATCCAGACTCGCAAACTGCTCGAACAGGACCACTACACGCTCGTCGCGCAGGGTTGCTGACGTTCCGGAGAGGGAGCCCCCTGGGCCTCCTCTCCCCCTTTTTTCTCGCGCGCATCGGTTGGAGATGAATGATGGCCATCGGGCTACTGACTCTCATGGCGGGACTGGCGATACCCTTCGCATCCCCGGATATCGATGCCGCTCCGCTGCCCGTAACCGCCGACCTGAGCATTGCCTTCGAGTTCGTGGAAAAGGCAACCGGCTACGATCTCAACGCCCTCGTCCGCGACCGGCTGAGCGAGGAAGTCAGCACGGTCCCGCTCGACAGTTGCGCCACGATCGACATCGGTATCGGCGGCGAAACCCTCTTCGGCGAGCCGGTGGCATGCGACGATGAACGCTATGTTTTCGATCTGGTGGGTCGTCACGTCATCGTCAGCGGTGTCAAACGCGATCATCCGCTCAGGGATGTCGAGCCCGGATACTTCATCCTGAACGGCGTGCCGCTACTCGTCGAAGATGAGGAGCGCGTCATCGATCCCGCGCCCTCGCCGACCTGGCAATTTCCCTGATCCCGAACCGAAGGCTTTCGTTTTCCCTCTTCAATCCGTTTAAGATCGGCAGGTGTGCGATGATGAGAACGCTACTCAATCCGGCGGGATCTTTGGAGAAACGGATTAAACCAACCTGCGGCAAGAGCGGTGCCTTGCACGGACGTTCCTATAGCACGGCCCTGTTTTTGGCCGCCCTTGTCCCGCTCCTCGGCGCATGCCAGCTCGACAGGCCGGGCGCCCGGGCAGCTCGGACGTTGACAAACGAGCGTATCGCGGCGGCGCCGATGCGGTCGTCCACGCCCTTCGGCTACGCCGTACGAACCGCCTCGGCGCGACCGGCGACCATTCTCAGCCTGCACTTCGAGTTGGTGGAGCAGACGCACGGCTACGACCTCAACGCGGTCGTCCTCGACCGCTCGACGGGCTCGCTGCACACTGCGAAGATCCGGCGCTGCAAAACCATCGACCTCGACTCCTTCGACGCCAGCAGCCGGAGCCTTTTCGCCACGCCCGTGCTCTGCGACGGCCGCTCCTATTCCTTCGATACACTCGGCGAGCGCGTCGCTGTCGTCGGTCCGCGCCGCAATTATATCCTGCGGGGCCTGCCAGCCGGCCGTGTCGTGCTCAACGGTGTGCCGCTACTGATCGAACCGCGCGGACATCGCCATCCGGCCCCCGGCCTGCGGGACCGGGCGAGCCGACAGATTCCCTTCACCATCCAGTAAAACCAACCTGCGATGACAGGGACCTCTTCGACGGCGCCGAGCAGGCTTGTCCGGCCAGGAGCGCCGCATCGCGCGTCGCCCCGCTCCTAACCATGCATCGGTGATAGTCCCGTCGAATGGAATTATATCACCGCAGGTCGGTAGTCAGTCGCCGCCTCGGGTTTCCCGACTGCCATCGTCCCATCCCGCATGGCGATGAACGATCGGAGATCGGGCCGGGACCGCGTTCGTAGCCGGCGCTCGTCCTCGTCCCTCGCGGGTTCCAACTTTTGCCGGACCCAGTCGGCATCTTGCCTGACCGCTCGACCGCGGGCCGGCCCCCGATGCGTTTTGGCCGCGCACGCTCGCGCGCATTCATCCGGACCATCCTGACTCCCCTACGCCTGGAATGCGCGCGTCCCTTTGGCTCGCTAACATACGCCGCATGCGCCTCCGTTCGACCGGAGCCCGCAGACCTTCGCCTTCGCCATGACTTATTTAGCGTTAAAGCGGCGCATGAAATTGTCTTCATTCCCGAATCACAGTACTAACCACCCGATCGAAAAAATCGATTTAATACCGGCAAGCATTTGAATGTTTGCAGTTATTTTTCTCTTTTGGCGTTGTCTCTACGTAACATAAATTGGATTGATGCGTTCCCAGATTGAGTTCCCCATGCCTTACCGTCCCGCTATTAGTCTTGCGCTTGTGCTGACACTCACAGGATGCGCCGCCGTCCCAACGCGGTGCTACGTCACCCTCTCGGACGCAGGCCAGCCGAGCGCGGAGGCCTGCGAGAGCGGATCGCATCTGCGTGTCCGGCCGATCACCCCCGAGAACGCGGCCTACTACGCGCCACCCTACGTCCTCGCGGCACTGGCGAACGAGGGCTATCTGTCCATGTCCACGACTGACTCGGGGGACGATCTGCCGACTGTGATGCAGTCGGACGCCCCCGTCTTCTCCGTCGATGATCAAATTGTCTACGACCACGCCGCCGACGACCACCTTCCGGTCTTCTCGCTCTCCATCCCCGCTCTGTCGATCGAGTTCAGCCTGCCGCGCAACGAAGCCGCGTCGCAGGCGCAATCCCGACCGACGAGTTGAGGCTCCGGCGTCTGACGAGCTGAAGCATCGCCGGCCCGCCGGCTCGGGCGATTCCGCTGGCGCGCATTTGCCTGCCGATCCATCGCGTCGCCCGCTTTCCAGTCGCCGTCATGGTCCCTATATGTTCCGCCATGGCTTCCCGACCCAAACCGATCCGCCCGCGCCCGCCCGCCCACACCGCCGACGAGCCACCCTTCGATCCCGGCACGCCGGTCCGGCGCGGACCGTTGCAGGATTTCGCCGAGGCCGCCGAATCCGCCCGGCCGGCCGGCTTCGCGGAAGCGCGGCAGGCGTCCTTCGACGGCGAACCGGCCGGCCCGCTCTCCGGCTGGGCCGACGAGATCGCGCAAGCCGCAATCGTCGACGCCGAGCGGAAGGCGGACGCCGATCCGGCGGGCAAGGTTACCAAGGCTAAGACCTCCAAGTCCGCCGGAGCGAAATCGGAAAAACCCCAGAAGACCTCCCGCGGCACTTCGATGGGCGCCACCCGCGATCCCAAGCAGCGCGCCGCCGCAGGCCTCAACCCCGTCGCCGGCCTCGACGTCTCGCTGGAGGATGCCGGCTCGCTGCCCGAAGGCGGCGTCACCGCCACCGTCGACGCGCTGACCAAGCTGATCTCCGAGGGCAATCCGCTGCTCAAGAACGGCGAGATCTGGGTGCCGCACCGCCCGGCCCGGCCGGACAAGTCCGAGGGCGGCGTGACCTTCCGCATCGCCTCGGATTACGTGCCGAAGGGCGACCAGCCGACCGCCATTGCCGACCTTGTTTCCGGCATTTCCGACCACGACCAGACCCAGGTGCTGCTCGGCGTCACCGGCTCCGGCAAGACGTTTACCGTCGCCAACGTCATCGAGAAGACCCAGCGCCCGGCCCTCGTGCTCGCCCCCAACAAGACCCTGGCGGCGCAGCTCTACGGCGAGTTCAAGAACTTCTTTCCCGACAACGCCGTGGAGTATTTCGTCTCCTATTACGACTACTACCAGCCCGAGGCCTACGTGCCGCGCTCGGACACCTATATCGAGAAGGAATCCTCGATCAACGAGCAGATCGACCGGATGCGCCACGCCGCCACCCGCGCCCTGCTGGAGCGCGACGACGTCATCATCGTCGCCTCGGTCTCCTGCATCTACGGTATCGGCTCGGTCGAGACCTATACGGCGATGACCTTCCAGATGGCGATCGGCGACCGGCTCGACCAGCGCCAGTTGCTCGCCGACCTCGTCGCCCAGCAATACAAGCGCCGCGACATGGACTTTCAGCGCGGCAGCTTCCGGGTCCGAGGCGATACCATCGAGATCTTCCCGGCCCATCTGGAGGATCGCGCCTGGCGCATTTCGCTGTTCGGCGACGAGATCGAGACGATCCAGGAGTTCGACCCGCTCACCGGCCAGAAGACCGACGATCTGAAATCCGTCAAGATCTACGCCAACTCCCACTATGTCACGCCGCGCCCGACCCTCAACCAGGCCGTGAAGTCGATCAAGCAGGAGCTGAAACACCGGCTGGTCGAGCTGGAAAAGGCCGGCCGCCTCCTGGAAGCCCAGCGGCTGGAACAGCGCACCCGCTTCGACATCGAGATGATCGAGGCCACCGGCTCCTGTCCGGGCATCGAGAACTATTCGCGCTATCTCACCGGCCGCCAGCCCGGCCACCCGCCGCCGACCCTGTTCGAATATCTGCCCGACAACGCCTTGGTCTTCATCGACGAAAGCCACGTCACCGTGCCGCAGATCGGCGCCATGTATCGCGGCGATTTCCGCCGCAAGGCGACGCTGGCCGAATACGGTTTTCGCCTGCCCTCCTGCATGGACAATCGGCCGCTCCGCTTCGAGGAGTGGAACGCCATGCGGCCGCAGACCGTCGCGGTCTCGGCCACCCCCTCCTCCTGGGAGATGGAGGAGGCCGGCGGCGTCTTCGCCGAGCAGGTGATCCGCCCCACCGGGCTGATCGACCCGCCGGTGGAGATCCGCCCGGCCCGCTCCCAGGTCGACGATCTGATCGGCGAAATCCGCGAGGTGGTCGCCAAGGGCTACCGGGTGCTGTGCACCGTGCTCACCAAGCGCATGGCCGAGGACCTCACCGAATATCTGCACGAGCAGGGCATTCGCGTGCGCTACATGCATTCCGACATCGACACGCTGGAGCGCATCGAGATCATCCGCGACCTGCGCCTCGGCGCCTTCGACGTCTTGGTCGGCATCAATCTGCTGCGCGAGGGCCTCGACATTCCCGAATGCGGGCTGGTCGCCATTCTCGACGCCGACAAGGAAGGGTTCCTGCGCTCGGAAACCTCGCTGATCCAGACCATCGGCCGCGCCGCCCGCAATATCGACGGCAAGGTGATCCTCTATGCCGACCGCGTCACCGGCTCGATGGAGCGGGCGATGGCCGAGACCAGCCGCCGCCGCGAGAAGCAGGAGGCCTACAACACCCAGCACGGCATCACGCCGGAATCGGTGAAGGCGCATATCGCCGACATTCTCGATTCCTATTACGAAAAGGACCATGTCCGCGTCGATGTCGGCCCCGGCGCCAGGGAAGGCGCCCTCGTCGGCAACAACCTCAAATCCCATCTCCAGCATCTGGAAAAGCAGATGCGCGACGCCGCCGCCGATCTCGACTTCGAAACCGCCGCGCGGCTTCGCGACGAGATCAAGCGGCTGCAGGCCAAGGAGCTGGAATTCGGACCCGATCTGGGCCGTGGCGCCCTGCCGGAGGAGAGCGTTTCTTCTCCCCAGGGGGGAGAAGGTGCCCCCAAGGGGCGGATGAGGGGCGGCAAACGCGACGGCTCAGATATGGTCGACGCCGACGACACCCTCGCCGCCGCCGCCGCGATGGAGGAGGACTCGATCTCCCCCGTCACCGGCCGCTCCAAGCACGGCCGCAAGACCAAGCGCGATCGCGCCCCCGCCGGCGGCGAACGGTTTGGCCCGCGCGGCGAACCCCTGAAACCGCGCGGTCAGGGCTCCGACCGTCGCCCGGCGCCGCTGGCGCGACAGGCTTCAGAAAAGAACGCCGAGCCCGAAGCCGGCGCGGCGCCTTCTTCGCCCCGAAGGGGAGAAGGTGCCCCGGAGGGGCGGATGAGGGGGGCCGGCGAAGCCGGCGGTTCCTACTTCCAGAAACCCACGCTGGACGACATGGGCCCCGGCACCGACACCGCCCTGCCCGATCGGCCGGAGCGCCGTGGCGAAGGCTACTTTCGCAAGAACAGCCTCGACGAAATGACCGTCGGCCGCACCGAAAAGCCGCTGGGCAAGAGGCGTGGAGAGCCGGAGGCGCGACCGGGACAAGAGGAAACCCCGCCACCGCAAAAGCCCGACGACTCTCCTGCCCCGATCCGGCGCGAGCGTATCGGCCGCGGCTCCTACGAGGACTCGGCCGACGAAAAACGCCGCAAGCGCCGGCCCGGCAAGACCGGCCGGCCGGGGCGGTAGGCAGCGAACAGCGCGTCGTTGGGCTTCGGATAACCGTTTCCTCGTCATCCCGGCCTTGAGCCAGGATCCATTCCAAGCCGTTCGAACCGCCAATCCGTCACCGAACGGGATGGGGATAAAAGTCGCGGCATGGATCCCGGCTCAAGGCCGGGATGACGAAGCGGAGAAGTGCGTCGACCACCCACCCACGCCGGCGGTAGAAAAACCACGGCACCGCGCCTATTCTCAGACCGAACTGGTATGGGAGCGATCATGACCCGACTTGAACAGATCGAACAGGACGTCGCCGGCCTGTCTCCCGACGAGTTGGCCCGGTTTCGCGACTGGTTCGACGCCAACGCCGCGGAGCGTTTCGCTGCGGTGCAGCTTGACCTCCTCCGCCTCTCAATGCATGCAAGTGCATTATGCAAAGCGAGTCCCAAATCGTACCCTTCCGCGCGACCGCCAAAGCGTTGTCATCCTTAGTGGATTTGATAAACAGCGCCTCCTGGGCAAAGAGCAAAAGGGATGGCCTCTCGTACCTTCTAGGGCTATGCGAAGCAGAAGACGAGTTTCTTCTTCTCGTAAGCGTACTGTCGAGACTCGAATATGTCGACGGTGCTTCTCTAGAAGCGCACTTACAAAATATTTCTAGGCGCGTTTGCCTAGAATGGAAGCTAGGCGCAGACGATACATGTATCGTTGTGAAAGACATAGAGGGCAAAACAGACAGCTCCGCAGCGCTTCAACAGATGATAAAGCCGCATTTCTCGCTATTTCCGGGGTGGACGTCGAACAAAAATTTCAGATCAAACCTCCGAAATATTATTGCGGACCTTAGCGTCAGAAATATTGTTCTAGTTGACGACTTCTCCGGAAGCGGGAAAGGACTCTCGAAGCTTGTTAGCTGGGTCGCCGAGAAGTGCAAGCAGATGGAGCGGGAACCAGTCGCTCTTTATGCCTGCTTTGTCGGACTTATGAGAGCCACCAGAACGCGCACCTATCACCCACCGCTCGCCGGAATGCATTATTGCGTTGATGCGACGAAGGCCATCACAGACTTCTATGGATCAGACGCGAGTGTCATGATAACTAAGATGCTGAAAATAGAAAACAGATACGGAAAAGTCCCCAAAAGCTATTCGTTGGGCTTCGATAAATCCGAAGCTGCATTCGCAGTTCAGAATCTCAATCTGCCAAACAATGCTTTTCCGATTTTGTGGTACCAATCTGCACAATCTGCGTATAGTCCCCTCTTCTTGAGGCTTGGTAAGTGATATATAATTCTTTACAGAAGACGATTATCACATACCTGCTTAGGTATCAGGAAGTAGCATCGGAATCGTTTTTTGCGAAGAATAGTTACAATCCCTTCGACTATCTACAATCGTGTAGCGAGTTGCAAAAGCATGGACTCATCAATATTTCAGATGATTGGAAACTTTCTAGAGCCCCCCAGTTCTTGGAGAACGTAATTCGCGAGCGACATAAGATCTTCAACCGATCTCCTAATTGGAAGCGGCGGGGAAGAGAAGAGATTGACAATCGTCAGGGCGGAACCAAATATCAAGGCAGTGGTGCTGGGCGCTAGTACGGATGAGTGTATGCGCTCAGGGATTAAGGCTGCCTTTAAGGCTCGGATGTACCACAAGGGTACATGTCATCTGGATGCAAAATTGTGCGAGCTTTGAGGGTGTGGAGTCATTGCATCCAGATGACATCCAGCTTCCGCACTACGTGCCGGAAGTGGTCCGAAATTCTACATGCTAGGTAGCGTCCAGCACCACGAAATGTTGATCCAAGTCATCTCTGATGCTGCTAGCATCCCCGCTTCCGTCGTTGCGTCTCTCGTGTACGGCGAGACAGGTCGCTACAGGCATTTTGACATTCCCAAATCATCCGGCGGAACAAGACGTATTTCTACTCCTATTCCGTCTTTGCACGCTATACAGCGGTATATATACAAGTCGGTGATATTCGACTTACCAGTACATGATAGCGCGAAAGGATATCGCCCGAAGACGTCAATCATCGATTACGTTAGACCCCACCTAGGTGCAAAGTCATTTATTAAGGTAGATATAAAGGATTGTTTTCCCTCAATCTCGACAAATTCAGTTTTTAAGTGCTTGATGCGGAACGGCTTCAGTCGAAAGAATAGTTTTATCATTTCTCGACTTTGCACACAATATAATGGATTACCGCAGGGCGCCCCCCACTTCGCCACATCTTTGCAATTCGATACTTTACAACTTAGACTATAGAATTTCGGAATTCTCTAAACAGTTAAATCTGGTTTACACGCGATATGCAGACGATATTCTCATCTCTGGTGCGCAGTGCTCGCTCGACAGCTTTGAAAAAATCGTACATTTCGTCAGAGATGCAGGATTTCTTGTTAACGAGAAGTCATCTCTGATGAGAGATCCCAAGAAGTTAGTGACATGTGGCATTTCGATCGCTAGCGGCCAGATGAAGCTTCCTCGAGCTTCTAAACGCCAAATTAGGAGGGATGCGCACTTCATGCTTGCGAAGGGTATCCTGGCTGAATCGCGCCGCGGGGAAATGACGGACCCATTCGCTTACGACCGGATAATGGGAAAGCTTGCGTTCTGGTCGATGATTGAGCCGAATGCGAAGTTCCCTTCGCTCTATAGGAAGACACTTCGCGAGCGCTACAGGTTGGATCTGGAAGCGGTCTCTAGCTGATCTCTTATTGCGGTGGCGGCGATTGTGCCTGCGCCCGGGGGACATCAGCTATCCGATGAATGCGGTTGAAGTGTCCGAATACTCGTTTCTTCGGCACTACGATAAAAGTATCCCCGCCCCTTCCCCCTCCCGCATAATCGCCGCATCGCTGCCCACGGCGGGCGCGGACGATCGCCGGGATCGGTCGGGGGTGGCGAGCGGATCCGCAGCGGGCGTCTTCCGGAGACGCGCAAGCCGGGTCGCTCCGTTGCTCCTATCCTGCCGCCTTGTGGACGCAGCGCTGCGCGTCATTAAACTCCGCTTCCCCTTTCTCCGACCTCCGGCCTCAATCGTAGAACGCGGTCTCCAAAGGCACACGCCCCCCTCTCGCCCCTTGTGGGAGAGAAAGCGATGTCATCGCTTTAGCGAGGAACGAGCTAAACGATAGACATCGCAAGAGAGGGGTATGCGGCCTGCCTATCATCGCGGCGGCGGTTACCCCGGTGAACCCCTCACTGGCCTTTTCTGCGGTTTGGACCTCGCAAGGCTCGGCCCTAGCTCCGCGAAAAGGCTTTCTCTCCCCACAAGGGGCGAGAGGGGCGCCAAGCCTCTATGCCGCGCTTCATCCTCAGCTTCGGCGATTGGCGCAACCGTCCAAAGCGGTCGTCATCCCGGCCTTGAGCCGGGATCCATTCCAAGCCGTTCGAACCCCCAATCCGTCACCGAACGAGATGGGCATAAAAGTCGCGGCATGGATCCCGCCTCAAGGCCGGGATGACGAGTTCTGGATGGGCGTACGCGCCCCCCGGATGGATCGCCGGCGGAGCTGGAGCGGAATCGGACCGGCGGCAATTGTGAATGGCGGGGATGGTGTCCCACCAACCCCCATCGCATCAGTGTCAAATCAGGGTTGAAAATCTTGGGGGGTTCTCAGGATTTTTGCCGCTTGGCGCGGCGGTCCCTTGGCCTTGCAAGGCTTGGGAAATGGTCGGAGCGAGAGGATTCGAACCTCCGACCCCCTGAACCCCATTCAGGTGCGCTACCAGGCTGCGCTACGCTCCGACTGCTGACTGTCCTAGATAATCCGGGCATTGCGCGCAACAGGCAAATGCGGTGCGGCGCACGCGATGTCGCGAAAAGCGCCCCTCCCGCTCCCGATCGAACCGGCGACAACGCCAGCGCCAGACCGCCGTGTGCGGCGGCGGGCCGCGCGAAGCCGTTCAGGCGAGCGTCGGAGATCGAAAGACGGCGCTGCTGTTAGCGGCCGGGTGGATTGCCCTGTCCGGCAGCCCCTGAGCGCCGAAAGGCGCAGACGCCGCGTTCAAGCCGGTCGACGTCACCGCACCTGATCGAGCAGACGTTTGCATTCGAGCAACTGCAGGATCACGTCGTCGAGCTCCTCGGCGCTCTCGCGCGGGAGCAATCCGCCGCGTTGGCCGTCTTCGGTGCCGGCGTTGCGATGACGTTTCAGCAACCCGGCAAAGGGCTTACCCGGTGCTTCCGCCGCGGCGGTCGGTTTTCCCGCCTCTTCCCGGGATTCGGGCGCAATGAGATCGATATCGTCGAGATGGGGCTCGTCGTTCGCGCCGGCACTTGCCGAGCTTTGCCGCCCCGCCTGAATCTGTTCGAGCGCCGCAATGTCACCGGAACCGATCGCCACGACGAAGCGCGCACCGTTTTCCTTCAGGATCCGCTGCACGCCCTTGATGGTGAAACCCTTGACGTACAGGAGATACTGGATGCCCTTGAGAAGCTCGACATCGTCCGGCCGGTAGTAGCGACGCCCGCCGCCCCGCTTCATCGGCTTGATCTGTGGGAAGCGGGTTTCCCAGAACCGCAGAACATGTTGCGGCAGGTCGAGATCTCCCGCGACCTCGCTGATCGTGCGAAAGGCGTCGACGCTCTTTTCCGTCATGGCGGTGACCAATCGACCGTCGCGGCCTTACTCGGCGGCTTTCAGCATCTCGAGACCGTGCGCTTTCGGACGTCGCTCGCCATGCGCCCCCAGTATCCGGTCCTTCAGAACGTTGGAAGGCTTGAACACCGCGACACGCCGGGGCGAGATCGGCACTTCCTCGCCGGTCTTCGGATTCCGCCCGACGCGTTCGTTCTTCTTGCGAACCAGAAACGACCCGAACGACGAAATCTTGACCGATTCCCCGCTGGCGATGGTCGAGCAGATCTCGTCGAGGACCATTTCGACAAGTTGCGCCGACTCCGTCCTGGACAGACCGATCTTCCTGAAAACCGCCTCGGCAAGGTCGGCCCTGGTGAGGGTCTTGTCTCCCATACATGTCCCCTAACTTTCTGGAAGACCGTCGGACACAGATCGCTGGTCGGCGCCCTTACGTATGGCCACACTTTAGCGAAAACATCATCTGAATCAAGGCTTGATATCTACCAGCGGATCAAAACCGCACCCCAGGTGAAGCCGCCGCCCATGGCCTCCAGAAGCACGAGATCGCCACGCTTGATGCGACCGTCGCGAACCGCCGCGTCGAGAGCCAGCGGGATCGAGGCGGCCGAGGTGTTGCCATGCCGGTCGACGGTCACCACCACCTTCTCGGCGGCGATCCCGAGTTTCCTCGCCGAGGCATCGATGATCCGCCGGTTCGCCTGATGGGGAACGAACCAGTCGATATCATCGGCCGTTACGCCCGCCGCCGCGAACGAGTCCTCGATCACGTCGGTGATCATTCCGACCGCGTGCTTGAAAACCTCGCGGCCTTCCATGCGCAGCTTGCCGATCGTCCCGGTGGTCGAGGGGCCGCCATCGACATAAAGCTTCGACTGGTGGGCGCCGTCCGAGCGCAACCGCGAGGCGATGATGCCGCGCGCGTCGCCCGCGTCGGCTTCAGCGGTCGCTTCGAGCACCACGGCTCCGGCGCCGTCGCCGAACAGCACGCAGGTCGACCGGTCCTCCCAGTCGAGAATGCGCGAAAAGGTCTCCGCGCCGATGACCAGCGCCCGCCGGGCCATGCCGCTCTTGAGGTAGAGATCGGCGGTGGTCAGCGCATAGACGAAACCGCTGCACACGGCCTGAATGTCGAAGGCGAAGCCATGGGAGATGCCGAGTCGATGCTGAACCTGCACGGCAGAGGCAGGAAAGGTGTTGTTGGGGGTCGCGGTCGCCAGGACGATCAGGTCGATGTCGGCGGGCTCGAGACCGGCGGCAGCGAGAGCCTGCCGAGCCGCCGCCTCGGCGAGCGAGACGGTGGTCTCGTGATCGCCGGCGATGTGACGCGCCGCGATGCCCGTTCGCTGGCGAATCCATTCGTCGGAAGTCTCGACGATGCCTTCGAAATCCTGGTTGCGCATGATCCGTTCGGGCAGGGCCGAGCCGGTCCCGCGCACGACCGATCTGGTCTCATTCGTCATTGCGGATTGCTTTCGGGAATTGCGACGGCTTCCTCGGAAACGCGCAGATAGAAGCTGTTGAGGTCCGCCTCGATCTTTTCGCGCAGGCCGTTGCGGGCCATCGCGTGAGCCAGATCGATCGCCGCCGCGATCCCTTCCGCATCCGTGCCGCCATGGCTCTTGATGACGATGCCGTTGAGGCCGAGAAACACGCCGCCATTGGCCTTGCGCGGATCCATCTTGTCGCGAAGCCGTTCGAAGGCGCTCCTGGCCAGGATGTATCCGGCCTTGGCAAGCCAGGTCTGCGACATGGCGGCGCGCAGATAGGCGCCGATCTGCTTGGCGGTTCCCTCGGCCGTCTTCAGCGCGATGTTGCCGGTAAAGCCTTCGGTCACGACGACATCCACCGTGCCCTTGCCGAGGTCGTCGCCTTCGACGAAGCCGCGATAGTCGATGCCGGACAGCGGCGTCTCCTTCAGAAAACGGCCAGCCTCGCGAATCTCGTCCTGGCCCTTGACCTCCTCCACGCCGATGTTGAGCAATCCGACGGTCGGGCGCTCCACGCCGAAGAGAGCCCGCGCCATGGCGCCGCCCATCATCGAGAAGTCGATCAATTGCTGCGCGTCCGCGCCGATCGTCGCGCCGACATCGAGCACGATGCTGTCGCCACGCAAGGTCGGCCAGATCGCGGCGATCGCCGGACGCTCTATATTGGCCATCGTGCGCAGACAGAACTTGGCCATGGCCATCAGCGCACCGGTGTTTCCGGCCGAGACCGCGACATCGGCCTCGCGCGTCTTCACGGCCTCGATCGCCCGCCACATGGAGGATTTGTACCGGCCCTGTCGGAGTGCCTGCGACGGTTTGTCGTCCATGCGAATCGAAATCTCGCAATGGTGAAACGTCGATGCTGCCGCCAGTTCGGGGTCCGCGTCGAGAAGCGGCATGACGAGATCGCTCTGGCCGAAGAGGACAAAGCGCGTGTCGGGGTGGCGTTTCAACGCGATGGCCGCCCCCGCGAGAACCACGTCCGGCCCGTGATCGCCGCCCATGGCGTCGATGGAGATCGTAATGCCGGTCTTTGAATTCAAAGGTCTCTCGCTTTCCTGCAGTGCACCCGGACGGTGCGGCGCGAAGATATCCGTTTGCGCGCGAACGGCAACCGTCGATTTTTCATCAATTCTTGTCCTCATCGTCACGCGGAACGAGGGACACCAAGGCCTCGAAGGCCGAGGGCGGGCGGGCGTCGGGATCGAGGTCCGTATCGACGCGATCGAAAACCGCGTCCGCCTCGCGCGGATACGGGTCGAGGGCCAGCGCCATAGCCTCCACCAGATACGGACCAAGGTCGATGGTATGACCGGCGTATACCTCAGGCGGATCCTCGCCCTCGGGATCGATGTATAATTCCTGCTCGCCCGGTTGATCGGTACGCGCCAGCTTGGAGCCTTCCGGCACGAAGATCATCTCGAACGGTTCCGTGATCGTCTGGCGGAGCGGCTCCAGGCTGACGACGCTCAGCTGTACGACCGTCGCCGCGAACCGCCCGGTGACACGCACGCCCTCGGCCCGCCACGGCAGCACGCGGAGATCGCCGACAAACGTTTCGACGGCCGAAATGTCGAGTTCGCCGGCCAGCGCCCCACGCTCCGTTTCATCCGCCTCGAAGCGAACCAGCATGCCATCGCGCGGCAGTTTGAGCGGCGATATGGGGTATCGGATGGCCTTGGACCCCATAAATTCCCGAGTCATGCTGCCCCTCCCAACTCGCCAGTCTCAATGTGTCCCGAAAGAATCGCGGAGACCGTCGTCGTCTGAAACCGCGTTTTCATCCCCGCCATGTAAGTTGCCAGCCGCAAGGCAACACCCTCCTCCGCTTCGGCAGGAACAACGCGTGCCTGAAGTGTGGCAGCGAGGCGGGCGAGCGGCGCCGGGGAACCGTCGAGCGCCGCGTCATAGGCGGCGACGCGCTCGTAGAAAATTCCGGCGAGCTTGCGCATGCGCTTTGGAACCGAGGGATCGCCCACTCCCAGCTCGCGGATCGACTGCTCGACATCGGTGATGAAACGGTCGACGACATCCTGCGCGATCGCCTGGAGCGCAGGCTCTTCCCGGCAACGCTGGAGAAACAGAAAGACATGGATCGACAAGGCGTCGAACCGACCCATCACAGTATCCGGGATGCCATGTTCCAGATAAAGGTCGGGGCTGCGGGCAAGCGCCACCAACTCGCCATAGAGACGCTCAACGACTTCGCGATTACGACGGTTGGTTTTCAGTCGAGCGAACATGGCTGGGTCCGATGCGTTTCGGGCGATATCACCGGGGCGGGTGCCACAGCGCCGAGCCGATTGCAACGCCGCCGAAGGTGCTTTACCTAGTCCGACCGGCTTGGTTTGAAAGGCGGTGGAGGAGACCGCCGTGCCCTCGCGGCGCGTTGGAAATCGCCGTTATGCAGCGCAGCCTGCGGGACGCGACGTCAATGGCCTCAAGGAGAATGATCAGCGTGAACTCATCCGTCCGCCTGAAGCGATCGATGCTCGCCTCCGCCGCCGTCGCGGCGGTTCTTGCCCTGTCCGCGTGCTCGACCAGCGAGGTCCTGAACCAGGGCTACGTCGTCGACGAAAAAAGCCTCGATCTGGTTCCGGTCGACTCCAGCCGCGAGCAGGTGCTTCTCGCTCTCGGCTCGCCTTCGACGACGGCGACGTTCGATAACGAGGTGTTTTATTACATCTCCCAGAAGCGCGTTCGCCCGGTGGCGTTCATGCAGCCCCAACTGGTCGACCAGAAGGTGCTGGCGGTCTACTTCAATGCGGACGGACGCGTCGAGCGGATCGCCAATTACGGCCTGCAGAACGGCCAGCTCTTCGACTTCATCTCGCGCACGACGACGACGGGTGGCAAGGATAAAACCTTCCTCGGCCAGATCCTGACCGATACCGGGAGTGGTGGGCGCGGTATCCGCCTCTGACCTGAGCCGGACAGTCGGCCGGAGCCGGACAATCGACATGAAAAGAGCCCCGCGAGCGATCTCGCGGGGCTCTTTCGTTTTCGCGTCTTCCCGCGAGATCAGCTGTGGGCGAGGACCGCCAAAAGCAGCAGCGCGACGATGTTGGTGATCTTGATCGCCGGATTGACCGCCGGGCCGGCCGTATCCTTGTAGGGATCGCCGACCGTGTCACCAGTGACCGACGCCTTGTGAGCCTCCGATCCCTTCATATGCTTAGTGCCGGAGGCATCGACGAAACCATCCTCGAAGGATTTCTTCGCGTTGTCCCAGGCGCCGCCGCCGGACGTCATCGAGATGGCGACGAAGATGCCGGTGACGATGACGCCGAGCAGCATCCCCCCCACCGCCGAGAAGGCCTGACTCTTGTCGGCGATCAGCAGGACGCCGAAATAGACGACGATCGGCGCCAGAACCGGCAGCAACGACGGCACGATCATCTCCTTGATCGCAGCGCGGGTCAGAAGGTCGACCGCCCTTGCATAGTCGGGCCGCTCCGTGCCGGCCATGATGCCCGGTTTCTCGCGGAACTGTCGGCGAACCTCCTCGACCACGGAACTCGCCGCACGTCCGACCGCCGTCATCGCGATGCCGCCGAAGAGAAACGGGATAAGCCCGCCGAGAAACAGGCCGACGACGACGAAGGGGTTGGTGAGCGCGAAATCGGGCTCGACCCCTTGGAAATATTCGAAGCCCTGCCCTGCGTTGGCCTGCTGGATAAAATATTGCAGGTCGTAGTTGTACGCGGCGAACAGCACCAAGGCGCCGAGACCGGCCGAGCCAATCGCATAGCCCTTGGTGACCGCCTTGGTCGTGTTGCCGACCGCGTCGAGCGCATCGGTCGAACGGCGAACATCGGCGGGCAGACCCGCCATTTCGGCGATGCCGCCCGCGTTGTCCGTCACCGGCCCGAAGGCGTCGAGGGCGACGATCATGCCGGCGATGCCGAGCATGGCGGTCACGGCGATCGCGGTCCCGTAAAGGCCCGCGAGTTGGTAGGTCGAGATGATGCCGGCGACGATGACGATCGTCGGCAGCGCCGTTGCCTCGAGCGACACCGCAAGACCCTGGATGACGTTGGTTCCGTGACCCGACACGGATGCCTCGCTGATTGAACGGACGGGGCGGAAGCCGATCCCGGTATAAAATTCCGTAATCCAGACGATCAGCCCGGTGACCACGAGACCGATGATGCCGCTGAAGAACAGGTTCAGGCCGTTGATCGTCACGCCATCCGTGGACTGGCCGATGTCGCCGAAGCCAATCGTCGCCCAGGTCGCGATCGCGAGGCCCACGATCGACAGCAGCGTCGTCGCCCACAGGCCCTTGTACAGGGCGCCCATGATCGAGCCGTTCGAGCCAAGCCGAACAAAGAACGTGCCGATGATCGACGTAATGATGCAGGCGCCGCCGATCGCCAGCGGATATGCCATCACGCTTTCGATGATGTCGGAGCCGGCAAAGAAGATCGCGCCGAGCACCATCGTCGCGACGATGGTCACCGCGTAGGTCTCGAAAAGATCGGCCGCCATGCCGGCGCAGTCGCCGACATTGTCGCCGACATTGTCGGCGATGGTGGCAGGATTGCGCGGGTCGTCCTCGGGAATGCCGGCTTCCACCTTGCCGACGAGATCACCGCCGACGTCGGCGCCCTTGGTAAAGATGCCCCCGCCCAGACGGGCGAAGATGGAGATCAGTGATGCGCCGAAGCCGAGCGAGACGAGCGCGTCGATCACGGTGCGGTCCGAGGCCGCGAAACCGAATTGCGTGGTGAGAAGGAGAAAATAGACGGTGACGCCAAGCAACGCCAGTCCGGCCACGAGCATCCCCGTGATCGCCCCCGACTTAAAGGCAATACCGAGACCGAGGCTCAGAGAGCGCGAGCACGCCTGGGCGGTCCGAACATTGGCGCGCACCGACACGTTCATGCCGATGAAGCCGGCGAGACCTGACAAGACCGCGCCGATGAGGAAGCCGCCCGCGGCATAGGCCGACAGGAGGAACCATGTGATGGCAGCAACAACCGCGCCGACGATCGCGATGGTGGTGTACTGGCGCAAAAGATAGGCTTGGGCGCCTTCCCGAATCGCACCGGCGATCTCCTGCATTCGCACCGAGCCCTGATCGGCCGCCATGACTGATCGGGTGGCCCAAATCGCGTAGACGATCGCCAGTAGCCCGCACAGAGCCACAATAATTAAGATTGTCGGCATGCTGTTCCCTCACTCCTCGCCAGATATGTGTCCGGCGATTTCCCCAATTTTTCCCGGCGAGAACGAAATTTCATTCCCCGTCCCGCAAGGCGACCGGGAGGTTATAGAAGGGCCGGATGCCGTCAAGCACGGAGATTGGTCGGATGGGCGAATTCACCCTTGCGGCTGCGTTCGCGGCGCGAAGCGCGACTGCACAACCAATGCCAGGAGACATAGCGCCACGATCGGGAATATGACGACATTCATCGTCTCCCAGCCGGCGGCTACGAAGGTCCGCCCCGACATGAAGGACGCGAAGGCGACGGTGGAAAACAGCAGGAAATCGTGCAGCCCTTGCGTCTTGTTCTTTTCCGACGGCCGGTATGTCTCCGCGACCATCGCCGTTGCCCCGATAAATCCGAAATTCCAGCCAAGGCCGAGCAGCGCGAGACCGATCCAGAAGTTCCAGACCGCGAGACCGGACATGAAAATGCCCCCACTCGCCGCAAGGAGCAAAATCCCGGTCGCCACGATGACCTGTTTTCCAAAGCGAGCGATCAGGCGGCCGGTGAAGAAGCTCGGTCCGAACATCGCAAGGACGTGCCACTGAATGCCCAAAACGGCCACGTCCTTGGTGAGTCCGCAGCCGACGATCGCCAGCGGCGCGCCGGTCATAACGAAGCTCATCACCCCGTACGTGCCGACGCCACACAGCAGCGCAACCAGGAACCGCGGCTGCGCGACGATCTCGGACAACGGACGCGCCGGCATCGCATCGTCCGGATGGGCCTCCTCCGGGCCGTCGGGAATTCGCAGAAATGTCAGGACGCCGGCACCGAGGATCCCGAGGATGATGACCCCAAGAAACGCTCCGGCGAAATCGACCGGCAAAAAGAGGCCGTCCGTCAGTCGCACGGTCTGCGGTCCGATGACGGCGGCCAGGATGCCCCCGGCCAGTACAATCCCGATGGCACGCGGTTGATAGGCCCGGGGAGCGCCATCGGTCGCGGCAAAGCGATATTGCTGGGTGAAGGAGCCGCCGACGCCGACCAACATCAAGGCCAGCGCGAAGAGCCAGAAATTGCCGCCGAACAGGGCAAGGGTCGCGACCAAACCGCCGGTGGACGTCACCAGCGCCCCCGAAACGAAACCAAGTCGCCGCCCGACGGCCCGCATCAGCGCCGCCGCTGGCAAGGCCCCAATCGCGATGCCGAGATTGAACCCGGTAACCGGGAGCGTGGCCATCGACTTGTCTTCGAGGAGCAGCCACGCACCGGCGAGGCCGCCAATCGAGATCACGACCGGTGCGGCGCCTCCGACCAGAGCCTGTGCGCCCGCCAGAATGAAGGCGTTGCGGCGCACGGCCCGTTCACCGAGCGAAAGGGGCGCCGCGTTCTCCATCAATCCATGGCGTCCTTGGGGTCTTTGCCTCGGCCCTCGCCGCGTTCGGCGCGCGCGACACGGTCGAGAACGGCATTGACCAATCCCGGTTCGTCGTCATTGTAGAACGCCTTGGCGACGTCGACATATTCGGAAACGATCACGGCGACCGGAACGTCCTTGCGATTGGTCAACTCGTAGGCCCCGGCCCGCAGGATCGCCCGCAGGGTGGTGTCGATGCGCGACAGCGGCCAATCCGTAGGCAACGAGGCGTGGATGCGCGGATCGATGGCTTTTTGGGTCCGCACGACGCCGGAGACGACATCGCGGAACCAGGCCGCATCGGCGTCGCGATAGGTCTCTCCGTCGATCTCCTGGCCGAGCCGGAAACCCTCATATTCCGCTACCGTCTCCAGCAGGCCGGTACCGCCCACATCCATCTGGTAAAGCGCCTGTACGGCGGCGAGTCGTGCCGCGCCACGCTTGTTGGCGGGCTTGACAACGCGAGGCTGTGGCTCAGTCCCGGCCATGATCTCAGGCCCCCAACCGATCGCGGAGCGCGATCATCTGCAGCGCCGCGCGGGCGGCCGCGCCGCCCTTGTCCTTGCGGCGACGGTCGGCGCGATCGAGCGCCTGCTCCTCGTTCTCGACGGTGAGGATGCCATTGCCGATCGCGACGGTCTCGTCGAGCGACAGCGCCATCAGGCCCCGCGACGATTCGTTGGCAACGAGCTCGAAATGATAGGTCTCGCCGCGGATGACACATCCGAGCACGACGAACCCGTCATAATCGGCCCTTCCTTCGTCCGCGCCGGCGAGAGCGAACCCGACGGCCGCGGGCGCTTCCAGTGCGCCCGGCACGGTAACGACATCGAAGGTCGCGCCGGCTTTGTCGAGTTCGGCCTTGGCCCCTTCGATCAGCAAATCGGCGATGTGCTCATAGAACCTGGCCTCGACGACGAGGAGATGCGGCTTGGATGCCATGGGTGTTCCTTCCTGGCGGTCGAGTATTCCGGCAGACGGGGGCGCGGTGCGGGCGACGTTTCGCCGCAGGGAGATCGCGTGGTTCCGTTGTGGTGACCGGTCGGCGCTTGTTAGAAATTCCCGGCAGCGAACCCCGCCACTAGGATGCGGTCGAGTTAGCGCCGAACAGGCGCTCGGCATAGCGCGCAATCTGATCGACCTCAAGATTGATGCTGTCGCCCTGGCGGCGGCCGCCCCAGGTGGTGACCTCCAGCGAATGGCGTATGAGGAGGATGTCGAAGCGATCGTCGGCAACGGAATTGACCGTCAGCGACGTGCCGTCGAGACAAACCGATCCCTTTCTGGCGATGTATCGCTTCAGATCCTGGGGCGCGCGCAAGCGGAACCGGACCGCCTCGCCCTCCTCCTCGACGGCGAAAATTTCCGCCAGACCATCGATGTGTCCAGAGACCAGATGGCCCCCGATCTCATCACCGATCCTCAGCGAGCGCTCTAAATTGATGGCCGTGCCCTCTGCCCACCGCCCGGCGGTGGTCAGGCGCAACGCCTCCTCCCAAGCCTCGACTTCAAACCAGCCGTCATTCGAGGTCTCGCCGGATAGAGCTGTCACGGTAAGACAAACCCCCGAACACGCGATCGAGGCGCCAATGGCGATCGACGCCGTCTCGTATGCGGTCGCGATCCGGAAGCGGCGTCCTGAATCAAGCCGTTCGACGTGGTCGATCCGGCCTATATCCGTGACGATTCCGGTGAACATCAGGATTCCCTCCGGGCGAACTCGAACGCGTGGTCGGCGCCGAAGCGATACTGTCGGACCAGTTGAAAACGTCGCCGCGCGGCCGCGATATCGATCGGGCTCGCGATACCGTCTTCGCCGATGACGGCCTCGCCCCGCAAAAGCACAAGCCGATCGACGAGGTCCTCGTCGAGGAAAGCTGCAGCGGTCTCCGCTCCACCCTCGACCAGAACGCTCGCCATGCCCCTGGCAGCGAGATCCTCGAGCAGTTCGGGGAGTGCGATCCGGCCGGTCTGCGGGTCGGCTTCACAGGCGACGAAACCGACGCCGGCCGCGGCCAGCGCCGCGCGCTTATTCGGGTCCGCATCGGCGAAGCTGGCGATCAGCGTCGGCGTTTCCCTCGCGGTCCGCACGACGGACATCTCAGCTGGCGTGCGCAATCGCGGATCGAGCACGATTCGGGTTGGCGAACGGTCGGCGAGCCCGGGCAACCGGCAATCGAGCCGTGGATCGTCTTCAAGGACGGTCCCCGCCCCGACCAGAATGGCGTCGTGGCGGGTGCGGGCCAAATGGGTCTGGGCGTTGGTGATCGGACCGGTGATCTTGACCTGCCCCTGCCCTTTCAATCCAAGTTTTCCGTCGGCCGAGAGTGCCAGCTTCAGAGTCACTTCCGGGCGTTTCCTGCGATGCCGGTTGAGATATCCGGAGATCGTCTCCGCCGCTTCGTCCGCCATCAGCCGGCTTGTGACGGCCAAGCCGGCGGCCGCGAGAATTGCGTGCCCCTTGCCGTCGACCCGCGAATCGGGATCGGCGGCGGCCGAGACCACCCGTGCAATGCCGGCGTCGACCAAAGCTGCCGCGCAAGGCGGTGTCCGCCCATGATGGGCGCAGGGCTCGAGCGTCACATAAGCCGTCGCTCCCTTAGCCAGTGCTCCGGCTTCGGCCAGCGCCACCGGCTCGGCATGCGGCCGTCCACCGACCGCGGTGACACCGCGCCCGACAATTCGCGGGCCATCGCCGTCGTCGCGAACGATCAGGGTCGCGACGGAGGGATTGGTCGCGGTCTGCCCGACATTGCGCATCGCATAGCGAATGGCGGCGGCCATGAAGCGGTGATCCGCGGCAGTGGCCGCCCTTCCCGCCGACAGCTCGATTGGCGCAGCCGCCGTCATCGGCCGAGTCTGATCCGATCGGCGGTCATTCGGACTCCTCGGTTGTACCCGCCGGATCCGCCCGGGCCAGTTCGCCGATTAACGACTGGAAATCCTTGGCCTCGCGGAAATCACGGTAGACCGATGCGAAACGGACAAAGGCGACGTCGTCGAGTTCCTTCAACGCTTCCATCACCATTTCGCCGATCGTATCGGACGGAATATCCTGCTCACCGGACTGTTCGAGACGACGGACGATTCCCGAAATCAAGCGTTCGATTCGCTCCGGTTCCACGGGACGCTTGCGCAAGGCCACCTCGATCGATCGGGCCAGTTTGTCCCGATCGAACGGAACCTTCTTGCCCGACTTCTTCAGGACTTGAAGCTCGCGGAGTTGGATGCGTTCGAAGGTGGTGAAGCGACCGTTGCAATCGGGGCAGACGCGCCGGCGGCGGATCGCGCCGCCGTCTTCGGCCGGCCGCGAATCCTTGACCTGACTATCCTGCGAGCCGCAATAGGGGCAGCGCATGGGCCCTCGTTACTTGTAACGGCGTCCAGTCTCTGCCGCCGGACGCCCGATGAAATTCGATGGGTTCTGGACCTGCGGGCGCGCGGGCCTCAGAGGTTCGGGTAGATCAGGAAGCGGTCGGTCAATGCGATGACCCTGTCCTTCACCGCCGCCTCGACCGCCGCGTTTCCCTCTTCGGAATTGGCGCTCGCCAAACCGTCCAGCACCTCGACGATCATCCTGCCGACCTCGCGGAATTCCTGCACGCCAAAGCCGCGGCTCGTCGCGGCCGGCGTTCCGAGACGGACGCCGGAGGTAATCGTTGGCTTCTGCGGATCGTTCGGGACACCGTTCTTGTTGCAGGTGATGTTGGCCCGGCCAAGCGCCCGTTCGGAATCCTTGCCGGTCAGGTTTTTGGGTCGCAGATCGACCAGCATCAAATGCGTGTCGGTACCGCCGGAAACGATGTCGACACCGCCCTCGCGCAACGTCTCGGCAAGGGCCTTGGCGTTGTCCGCCACCGCCTTGATGTAGGACTTGTACTCCGGCGTCAGAGCCTCCCCGAAAGCCACCGCCTTGCCGGCGATCACATGCATCAGGGGCCCACCCTGCAGGCCAGGGAAGATTGCTGAATTGATTTTCTTGGCGATCGCCTCGTCATTGGTCACCACGATGCCGCCGCGCGGACCGCGCAGGGTCTTGTGGGTCGTGGATGTGGCGACATGGGCATGCGGGAACGGGCTCGGGTGCTGGCCGCCGGCAACGAGGCCAGCGAAATGCGCCATGTCGACCCACAGATAGGCCCCCACCTTGTCGGCGATGGCGCGGAAGCGCGCGAAGTCGATGCGGCGGGAATAGGCCGAACCGCCGGCGACGATGACCGCCGGCTTGTGCTCGGTCGCGAGAGCCTCGACCTGATCGTAGTCGATCAGGCCAGTGTCGAGATCGAGACCGTACTGGACGGCATTGAACCAGCGTCCCGACAGATTGGGCTTGGCGCCGTGGGTCAGGTGACCGCCGGCGTCCAGACTCATTCCGAGCAGCGTGTCGCCGGGCTTCGACAGCGCCAGCAACACAGCCTGGTTGGCTTGGCTGCCGGAATTCGGCTGGACGTTCGCGTAGGCGCAACCGAATAGCTGCTTGGCGCGCTCGATCGCGAGATCCTCGACGATGTCGACGAATTCGCAGCCGCCATAATAGCGCCGCCCCGGATAACCCTCGGCGTATTTGTTGGTCAGGACCGAGCCCTGGGCCTCAAGAACTGCGCGCGAGACGATGTTTTCCGATGCGATCAACTCGATCTCGTGCTGCTGGCGAGAGAGCTCCTGGCGGACTGCGCCGGCCACATCTGGATCCCGTTCCGCCAGCGTCGCAGTGAAGAAGTCCTCGAAATCAGACGGGGCAACGGCGCCGGAAACCTGGCTCATTCGTGTTCTCTCCTGATCAGCAAGGCAGGCGCGCGCCGCCTTTGACATGTCCGATCTGGCCATATCACAGCCGCTACGCCAGACCAATGCGCCAACGAACAACGCAAACGGACCGGAGACTGTCGCCCCCGGCCCGAAAAACACATCACTCATCCACGTCTGGAACGTGGCTTGAGGGTCAGTAGCCGTCCTCGCCCCGGGCGTAGGGGTTCTGCTCATTGGCGGCGTAGGCAGTCGCATTGACATCAGTCATCGCGAGCTGCTGCGACCCGTCCCGCTGATAGATGTCGTCGCGGAACTGCACCACAGACGGATCGGTCGCCCAGGCGGTGAAATAGCTGAAATAGACCGGGATGGTCGTCGTCAGGTTGATATCCTCGCGCTGACGCGATGCGATCACCTGTTCGATGCGCTGGCGATCCCACCCCGGCACGTCGCGGGCGATCCAGACGATGAGATCGCGCACGTTCTGCACCCGCACGCAACCGGAGGATTCAAAGCGCAGCAGTTCGGAAAACAGGCTCTGTTGCGGCGTGTCGTGCATGTAGACAGCGTGCGGGTTCGGGAAGTTGATCTTCACCGACGCCATCGCGTTGATCTTGCCTGGATCCTGACGGAGCAGATATTTCACCGCCTCGTCGGTATTCCAGTCGATCGACTGGGGCGGAATCTCGTTGCCGCTGCCGTCGAAGATCCGGATGCTGTTGCGCTCCAGATAGGTCGGATCCTTCTGCATCAGCGGAATGATGTCCCGGCGAACGATCGAAGCCGGCGCGTGCCAATACGGGTTGAGGTTCAAATTGGTGATCTTGGAATTCAGGATCGGGGTCTGACGATCGACCTTGCCGACGATGGCGGTATGGCGCTGGACCACTTGGCCGTTCTCGACCGCCTCGATCGAAGCAGCCGGAATGTTGACCATGACAAAGCGCTCGGCAAGCTCGCCAAGCTTTGACTCGATCCGCGTTATGTTCGTCTGCAACTGACCGAGACGCAGGTCGGCCGGGACGTTCATCGCCTTGTAGGTATAGGTCGAGGCGACGCCGTCGGCTGGCAGTCCGTGGCGCGCCTGGAAGCGCTTGACCGCCGCGTCGACATAGGTGTCGAAGGCCTGCGATGCACCGGCGCTGGCCGGCAGATCGCCGGAGATCGCAAGACGCCGGCGAAGCGCCACGACAGCGGGCGACTGGACACCGAGACGCATTGGCTGACCATCGGGTACCATCGGCCATCCGCCCATCTGGACGATTTGCTGGTAATTGGCGATAGCGGCCTGCATCGACGCGACGGTGTTGGACGAAAGCGTGGGTGAATTGGACGCGACCTCGCGGACATTGGTACCGCGCGTATCGAATTGATCGTCCCAATTGCCACGGCTTGGCGCCTGGAGGAGATCGCTCAGGGCATTCTGGGCCAGAACCGTGCCCGGCATCAACGCTGCGCTGGCCGCGGCCGTGCCGAGAACGAAGTTCCGGCGCGTCAGGCGTTTTCCGTGAAGCCGATCGGTTGCGTTGGCCATGAGTTCTCCTCGTCAATCGGTTGGTTGCTGGCCGCGACCCGGTCACCCTTGTGAAGGGGGCTTGCAGGTCGCCAAGCGCCGGCGCAGGGTGCCGCTCCCCTGCGTCATGTCGGGTAAGACATCGCAATATGGCCAAAGCGTGAAGCGCGGGCGATCGCGCGGCGGATATGGACAATCTCCGACGGCGCAAGCTCCGCTATTCAGTCTGAGTGTGCTATTCTGACCGCAACTCTGAGCCCTCGGGCTCATCAGGTGCCGGCTGGCGTACGGGTGTCAGGGACGTCAGGCCGCAGAGCACGGCTGGTCGCCGTTACCTCTGTTGCCGCTGGCACATCGATCCATGGAGGACGTCATGTCGCTGATGATCAACGAGACCGCCCCTGACTTCGAGGCCGACACCACCGAGGGACCCATCAGGTTCCACGAATGGATCGGCGATGCCTGGTGCGTGCTGTTCTCGCATCCGAAAAACTTCACGCCCGTCTGCACCACCGAGCTTGGCTATATGGCGAGGATCAAGGGCGAATTCGATAAGCGCAACGTGAAGGTTATCGGCCTGAGCGTGGATCCCGTCGCCGAGCATGCCAAGTGGTCGGAGGACATCAAGGAGACGCAGGGCGTCGCACCCAATTATCCAATGATCGGCGATCCCGATCTTAAGGTCGCCAAGCTTTACGGAATGCTTCCGGCGAGCGTCACCGGGACGTCCGAAGGGCGCACGCCGGCGGACAACCAGACCGTGCGCAACGTCTTCGTCATCGGGCCGGACAAAAAGATCAAGCTGATCCTGGTCTATCCGATGAGCACAGGGCGCAATTTCGACGAGGTGCTGCGGGTGATCGACTCACTCCAATTGACCGCCGCGCACCGTGTCGCCACCCCGGCCAATTGGAAGCCCGGCGAAGATGTCATTATCGCCGGCTCGGTCTCGAACGAAGAGGCCGAGAAGATCTATCCGCAGGGCTGGAAGGCGCCGAAACCCTACATGCGTATCGTGCCGCAGCCGCGGAATTGAGCACGATCTCGGCGGTGCGGTGACAGCGCCGACGCGCGGCCTGCTTCCCCCACCCGGGGGGATCAGAGGCGGTAGAGGATCTGATCGTTCCAGAAGCGATCGAGCCGTTGCAGCGACCGGTTCATCTTCTGGAATTCCTGCTCGTCGAGTCCGCCGACCTTGTCGATGGAGCCGATGTGGCGATCATAGAGTTCTGCGACGATCGCTGCGACGGCCATACCCGCTTCGGTGAGCGAAACACGGACGGCGCGGCGGTCCACCCGCGACTTCTGATGATTGATGAAGCCGAGATCGACCAGCTTCTTGAGATTGTAGGAGACGTTGGAGCCCAGATAGAAGCCCCGGCTGCGCAATTCGCCAGCGGTCAGCGTGGAGTCGCCGATATTGAAGAGCAGCAATGCCTGCACGGCATTGATGTCGGTGCGGCCGTTGCGATCGAACTCGTCCTTGATGACATCCAGCAGCCGCCGATGCAGCCGCTCGACGAGCTGCAACGTCTCGAGATAAAGCGACTTCAGTTCGTTCTTCGCCGAGGGCTGCGTGGCGATTTCACTCTTGATCTGCGCGTTCATAGTATTGCTCCGCTGTTGTCTTGATGGATGTTCTTTTTCGACTCCATCTTGAGACCCAACCTACGCGGTGCATCTAAAATTCGACTTAAACCGCAGGCTTAATGCAAGCTTACGATTGCCCGAACAATTTTTTTGCTTAACAAGACGTCTCTCGGCGGCTCAGTAGCCGCGGGCCAGCCGCCGCTCGCGCCACGCCATGAGACGCAGAATTCCCAGCAGGGACAGACCCGCTGCATGAAATCCGAGCCGGAGCAGCTCGGAGCCGAAGAGTTCGGGGAAGCCGAGATACATGACTGCTTCGACGATCGCGATTAGAACCCAGACGACCGATCCCCAGCCGACCGCCATCCACAGCCCGATACCGGCGACCGGATAAAGCACCGCCAATGTCGGGGCCGCCATCTTCCACCAGATCGGCATCAGGTCGAAGCGCGCGAGGGGGCCCGCTTCAATGCCGACGAGCCGAATCCAGTAGCCGACACCCGCGACGAACATGACAACCGCCGACAAGCGGCAGAGCCACGTCGTCAAGTTGCGATTCAGGCTCCTGGCCTTGTGTTGCGGCGCAAGTTCGATCGTCACATCTTGCCTTTCCCAGCCTGCAGGCCTGCGAAGGCACCGCCGCCGCGATCGCCCTGGGAGAACGGTCGCCGATCGAAACCGATGGCCAGGATTTTGCGGCATGCCTGTTCGTGGTCGGACCCTATGGTCGCTCGGGTGACCCCGTCAATCTTGAACTCCCGCCCCTGACGGCATAGGCAAATCCAAGTTGGCGCCTCGTGGGTCCTTATCCGCAGCACCAGGTGAGATACCGGCGCGTCTGATCGCGCGAGATCAAGTACGAACAAAGGACGGGCGTTCCATGAGTCAGCCAAGCGGTTCCCTTTCTTCGATAAGTGAACGTATCGACACCGTAACCGGCGGCTTGAGGATGCGGCGGCTGCGGCAGGCGGATTGGTCCCGGCGCCTGGTTCGGGAGACCGCTATCGGAGTCGATGACCTGATTTGGCCGATTTTCGTGCGCAACGGGGACGGCGAGCCGCAAGCCGTGCCCTCGATGCCGGGCGTGTTCCGCTTCTCGGTGGAAGACTGCGTCGATGCCGCGCGCAAGGCCCGCGATCTCGGCATTCCGGTCGTCGCGCTGTTTCCTTATACCGACGCCGCGAGGCGCGACGAAAGCGGTTCGGAGGCGCTCAACCACGCCAATCTCGTCTGCACCGCAAGCCGAGCGATCAAGGCCGCCGTGCCCGAAGTTGGCATTCTTTGCGACGTCGCCCTCGATCCCTATACGAGTCACGGCCATGATGGTCTGCTTGAGGGCGAACGCATCCTCAACGACGAGACGGTGGACATGCTCTGTCGCCAGGCGGTCGTTCAGGCGGAGGCCGGCTGCGACATCATCGGCCCCTCGGACATGATGGATGGCCGCGTCGCCTGCATACGCGCGGCACTCGACGCGGCCGGCCATCGCGACACGCTGATCATGTCCTACGCGGCGAAATACGCATCGGCCTTCTACGGGCCGTTTCGCGACGCGGTGGGCTCGGGTTCGATGCTGAAGGGCGACAAGCGCACCTATCAGATGGATTGCGGCAATTCCGACGAGGCGATTCGCGAGGCGGCGCAAGATATCGCCGAGGGAGCCGACATGATCATGGTCAAGCCGGGCATGCCCTATCTCGACATCGTCGCCCGTCTGGCGGGCGAGCTAGGCGTGCCGACCTTCGCCTATCAGACGTCGGGCGAATACGCGATGATCGTGGCGGCGGCGCAGAATGGCTGGCTCGACGGAGATCGGGCGATGATGGAGAGCCTTGCCGCCTTCAAGCGGGCGGGCGCCGCCGGCGTGCTCAGCTATTTCTCGCCGCAGGTTGCCGAAATGCTGCGCCGTCGCTGAGCCGTCCTTGGGAAAGTTGCCGCCATGTTGCGCCATCGCGTCCCGGTCCCCATTTCAGCCCCCACGCAACCAGGATGACAGAGGGCCCGCCGTGATGGACCGAACCGCAAACCCGTCGAACGATTTTCCGACTACTGATCTGGATTTGCCTCGCCTCTACGAAGGCGTGCGGACGCGACGGATCGCTTCGTTCGTCATCGACTATGCCCTGGTGCTTTTCCTGTCGGTGCCGGCTGCGGTTCTGATCTTCCTGCTCGGCATCGTCACGCTGGGAATCGCCTGGGGCCTTTATGCGGTACTGCTGCCAGTGATCGCGATCGCGTATATCGGCTTCACCATGGGCGGACATCGGCAGGCAACACCGGGCATGCGTTTTGCCGGCGTCCATGTCGCCCGCCTCGACGGCGAACGTGTTGATCCTGCCGTCGCCGTTCTTCACGGCGTCCTGTTCTGGGCCTCGGCGTCCATCCTGACCCCGCTCGTTCTGTTGGTCAGCCTGTTCACCGCTCGCAAGCAGCTGCTGCACGATCTTCTGCTGGGCACCGTCGTCGTTCGCGATCGCTGACCCTGCGCTTGTAGCGGCCACTCCAGCGATAATGCCCGGCAGGCAGCACCAACATGAACGGCGGTCTTGATTCGCGTCCGGTGATCGTCGCCCGACGATGAGCGGGATGGAGGCAGGTTGCCAACAAGGTGGCAGAGAACGATAAGGTTCCGCGGTCAACGGAACGCGGCACCATATGGATTCGATACACGTCTGGGCCACCTATCTCCTCATCCTGGTGAGCGTGATCGGCTATGCATGGGAGCGATGGCCAATCGAAGCCGTCGCAGCGGCCTCGCTCAGCGCCTTCCTGCTTCTCTTTGCGGTCGCGCCATACCGGGATGCCGCGGGCTTCGCGGTCACGAGCGGCGACCTGCTTTCGGGTTTTTCCAATCCGGCGTTGATCACGGTGTTGGCGCTGTTGATCGTCGGACAGGGGCTTTTCGCCACCGACGCGATGGCGCGACCGACGCAGTGGCTGACCCGGATCGGCGGCTCCGTCGGTGCCCGCGCCACCGCGGTGGTGCTGCTCAGCGCCGCCTTGCTCTCCGCATTCCTCAACAACACCCCCGTCGTCGTCATCTTCATTCCGATCCTGACGATGCTCGCGACCCAGCGGGGCATCCCGCCGGCCCATGTCTTCATGCCATTGTCCTTTCTGTCGATTCTCGGCGGCATGACGACGCTCATCGGCTCGTCCACCAACCTTCTGGTCGCAGGCGTTGCCGCCCGTTCCGGCATCGAGATCGGCTTCTTCGATATCACCGTGCCGGGGCTCGCGATTGCGGTCGTCGGCGGAATTTACGTGATCGGGTTCATGCCGCGCATTCTCACGCCGCGCCAGGGATCGGAAGGCCGCGTGGCGGATTCGGGCGGCAAGCAGTTCCTCGGCGAGATCGACATTACCGAAGGCCACGCCTTCGAGTGGCTCACGGCGAGAGCCGGCCTGTTCCCCGGCCTCGGCGATCTGATGCCGCGCATGATCCTGCGCGGTGAACGAACGATCCTGCCCCCTTTCGACGACATCACGCTGGCGGTCGGCGACCGCCTGATCGTGACGGCGACCCGGCGCGCCTTTTCCAAGGCGTTGTCCACCGGCAATCTGACGATCAAGACGCTGGATCCCTCGGCGGAAACTCTGGGCGATCAGACCAACAAGATCGGCCCCGACATGGTGATGGCCGAGGCCGTCGTCGCACCAGGCTCGCGCTATGCCGGCCGCACGATGCAATATTCGGGTCTGCGCACCCAGTTCGGCATCACGCTCTTCGGCCTGCAGCGCAAGAGCCGTATGGCGCGCTCGGCGCTGTCGGAAATCCGGCTCGAGCCCGGCGACACCTTGCTGCTTTGCGGGCAGGCAAACGCGATCGCGAGGTTGAAGGGCAATCACGACCTGCTGCTGCTGGAATATTCCGCCCAGACGATACCGCAAAGCGCCAAGGCGGGCCTTGCCGCCTCCATCTTCTTCGCCATCGTTCTCATGGCGGCAACCGGCGCCCTTCCCATCGAGGTGCTCGCCGTCGTCGGCGCTCTCTTGATGGTCGCCACCGGGTGCTTGACGGTCGGCGAAGCGGCGCGCGCGGTCGACCGATCGATCTTCATGCTGATCGGCGCCTCGATCGCCGCCGCGGTGGCGCTGGAACGGACCGGCGGCGCCGCGATGATCGCCGAAACCGCCATGACGGCGCTGGCTGGCTTATCCACCGCCGCGATCCTGTCCGGACTGTTCCTGGTCATCGCGATCATGACGAATCTGTTATCGAACAACGCCACCGCCGTTCTCTTCACGCCGATCGCGCTCGACCTGTCGCGGCGACTGGGAGCATCGCCGGAAGCGTTTCTCGCCTGCGTCATCTTCGCCGCCAACGCGTCCTTCGCCACGCCGATCGGCTATCAGACCAACTTGCTGATCATGGGGCCGGGGCGTTATCGCTTCATCGACTTCGCCAAAGCCGGTGTTCCCCTTGTGATCCTCGTGTGGTTAACATTCTCGATCGTGGCACCGTGGTATTATGGACTATGAGGGAGGCGCGACGGCAGTGACAGTTCATCATCCGCAAACGCCGCAGTTCTTCCTCACCTCGCCCTCCCCCTGCCCGTATCTCAAAGGTCAGGCCGAGCGGAAGGTCTTCACGCACCTCGTCGGCGAGCGCGCCCCGGGCCTGCTCGATCTCCTGAGCCAGGGCGGCTTCCGGCGCAGCCAGAACATCGCCTACAGGCCGGCCTGCGAATCGTGTCGGGCCTGCATTTCCGTCCGCATACTGGTCGACGAGTTCAAGCCGAGCCGCTCGATGCGCCGGATCCTGGCCCGCAATCAGGATCTGGTCGGCCGGATGGGTGTGCCGGCTCCATCAAGCGAACAGTACTCGCTGTTCCGCCGCTATCTCGAAGACCGGCATACCCATGGCGGGATGTCGGAGATGAGCGTCCTGGACTACGCCATGATGGTCGAGGACAGCCAGGTCGATACGCGTCTTATCCAATATCGCCTGCGGGGACAGGATTCGTTCTTCAGCGACCAATCGGACGGCGACCTCGTCGGCGTCGCGCTGAGCGACGTGATGGGGGATGGAATGTCGATGGTCTACTCGTTCTTCGAGCCGGGGCAGAGAGCCCGAAGCCTGGGGACCTACATGATCCTCGACCATATCGAGCAGACCAGGAAGCTGGGCCTGCCCTATCTTTATCTCGGCTATTGGGTGAACGGCTCGTCGAAGATGGACTACAAGATCCGGTTTCAGCCGCAGGAGCACCTGATGCCCAAGGGTTGGGAGCGCTACGAGGGCTGAGCGACGCGTCGTTGCGCACGCTTTTCCGGCCGCGGTGTTTCACCGTACCTTGCGATGATGCTAAGGCGAAGCATATCGGCAGTTTTCGCTGGCGCCGCTAACCTATCCCGATCTGTCCATAACGGAAATTTATGTCTGTCCCGCCGCAAGCGAGCGAGTCGTCGCCGTCGTCATCCTACGCGCAGGGCCTCGCCCTTGTCGGCTTCGGCGGCTTCGTCCTCTCCTTCGACATTCCACTCATTCGGCTGTCGGAGAGCGCCTTCTGGACCGTCCTGCTGGTGCGCGGTGCCCTCACCTGTCTGGCGGCGGTGCTGATCTGGCGCATCGACCGCTCGCTGTTTCCGAGCAGCCGGAAGCTGATCGCCGGGCGCGCCGGGCTTATTGTCACGGGCATCTATTCCCTCGCGGCCGCGACCTTCGTCTTTTCGGTTTTCAACACCAGCGCCGGCAACGTCGTCTTCATCCTTGCCTTCAATCCGATGTTCTCGGCGCTGCTGTCCTGGCGGATGGTCGGCGAGCGGCCGTCGACAGCGACCCTCCTGGCCATCCCAGCAACGCTCTTCGGCGTTCTACTGATCATCGGAGCCGGCTTCGAGACCGGCAACTGGATGGGCGACCTGGCCGCGCTCGCCGCCGCCTTCCTCATCGCCCTCGCCATCACCCTTGCCCGGCGCAGCCGAACCGACATGCGTTACGCCGCGGCGCTTGGCGCCTTCCTGCCGGCGCTGATCGCCGCTCCCTTCGTCGCCGTCGAGGGCATCCATTCCGAGGCGATTGGGTGGCTCGCCCTTAACGGCGCGGTGATCATTCCCATCGCGTTGATCTGCCTGGCGCTCGGGCCGATGTTCGTGCCGGCGCCCATCGTCTCAATGGCCTATCTGGTGGAGACGGTGCTTGCGCCCGTCTGGGTCTGGATGGTGTTCAGCGAGCGGCCGACGGATCTGGCGCTTGTCGGCGGCATCGTCGTCGTCGGAACGCTCGTGGTGCACTCTCTCGTCGAGCTCGGTCGCGCGCGGCGCTCCCGGCGGCCGCGTATCGCGGTCGCATCCCGCCACGTGTGACGGGAGCGACAAGCGCTCACCCGGCCATCGATCGAGTCCACGCGATGCGCCGCGACCTCAGCCTTCGAACTTGTTGGTCTTCGGAAAGCCCTTCGGCACCAGACGGCCGGCCTGCGCCCGGTCGCCGCGCCATTCCAGAAGTTCGGCTTCGGAGCGGGTAAACATCCGGCCGGCGGAATCTGACCACACCAGACCGCCCGCCATCCCGAAGACCTTGGCGTCCGAGACCCCGCCATCCTTGTAACGCTGCAGCCGCACGCCCTTGCCGCGCGCCATCTGCGCCACTTGCGACAGCGGGAAGACCAGCAGTTTTCGATTCTCACCAACGATCGCGACGTGGTCGCCCTCGTCGACTGTCGGCGCGAGCGCCAACGCGGTCTTGCCGGACAGATTCATCAGTTGCTTGCCCTTGCGCGTCGCCGACAGCATATCGGCCTCCGCAACGATGAAGCCATTGCCGTCGGACGAGACCAGCAGACGACGGCGGTCCGGATCGGACACGAAGGCGATAGCGATATCCTGCTCGTCGTCGAAGTCGAAGGCGAGACGAATCGGCTCGCCCTGCCCGCGCCCGCCCGGCAGCTTGTCGGCGCCGAGCGTGAACGCCCGGCCGCCCGTCGAGAGAAATACCAACTTGTCGGTCGTCATGGCATGGAAGGCGAGCTTCAGGCCGTCGCCTTCCTTGAAGGTCAATGTCGAGAAATCCGCGAGATGCCCGCGCATGCCGCGCAGGAAGCCCTTTTTGGACAGAACGACGGTCACCGGCTCCTTCTCGATCAGCGCGACGGCGATGTCGTCGAGAGCCCGGTTGGGCGCGTCGGCGAAGAGCGTGCGGCGGCGTCCGAGTTTGGTTTTCTTGGAATAGGTTTCGCGGACTTCGCGAATCTCTCCGGCAACCGACGACCATTGTTGATCGTCGGAGGAGAGCAGCGCTTCCTTTTCGGCTTTCTCTTCCGTGAGTCGGTCGAACTCGCGTCTGAGCTCGAATTCCTCCAGCTTGCGCAAGGAGCGAAGGCGCATGTTGAGGATCGCCTCGGCCTGCACGTCGGTCAGTTCGAAGGTGCGGATCAGCACCGCCTTCGGCTCGTCCTCCTCGCGGATGATCCGGATCACCTCGTCGAGGTTGAGAAAGGCGATCAGATAGCCGGCCAGGACCTCCAGCCGCCGCTCGATCTGCCCGAGCCGATAACGCGCCCGACGTACCAACACCTCGCGCTGATGGGCGAGCCACTCGCTCAGAACATCCTTGAGCGACATGACCTTCGGCACCTTGCCGCCGGACAGGACGTTCATGTTCAGCGAGATGCGCGATTCCAGGTCGGTCAACCGGAACAGCGATTCCATCAAGAGTTCCGGATCGACAGTCCGGCTCTTCGGCTCGATGACGACGCGCACGTCCTCGGCCGATTCGTCGCGGATGTCGGCGAGCAGCGGCAGTTTGCGTGCTTGCAGCAGTTCGGCGATCTTTTCGATCAGCCGCGACTTCTGCACCTGATACGGGATTTCGGTGACGACAACGACATAGGCGCCGCGACCCTGGTCCTCGGTCTCCCAACGGGCCCGAACACGGAACGAGCCGCGGCCGCTGTCGTAGGCTTCACGGATCTGCGCGTGGCTGTCGACGATGACGCCGCCGGTCGGGAAATCCGGCCCCTGCACGAAACGCAGCAACGCATCGATTGAGGCGTCCGGGTTTTCGATCAGCTTGAGCGCGGCGTCGCAGAGTTCGGCGGCGTTGTGCGGCGGGATCGACGTCGCCATCCCGACCGCGATTCCGGACGAGCCGTTGGCCAGAAGATTGGGGAACGCGCCCGGCAGGACGATCGGCTCCTGGTCCTCCTCGTTATATGTCGCGCGAAAATCGACCGCGTCCTCGTCGATGCCGCGCAGGAGCAGCGTCGCGACGTCGGTCATACGAGCTTCGGTGTAGCGCATGGCCGCCGGGCTATCGCCGTCGACATTGCCGAAATTGCCCTGACCGTCGATCAGCGGATAGCGGATTGCGAAGTCCTGGCTCAGCCGCACCAGCGCGTCATAGATCGACGCGTCGCCATGGGGGTGGAACTTGCCCATCACGTCGCCGACGATGCGGGCGCATTTCTTGTAGCCTTGGCCCGGATCGAGCCGCAGAACGCGCATGGCGTGGACGATGCGCCGATGGACGGGCTTCAGGCCATCGCGCACATCGGGCAGCGCCCGCCCCATGATCGTCGACAGCGCATAGGCGAGGTAACGCTCCTCGAGTGCCGCCTTCAGGTCGATCGCTTCGATGTTGCCGCCGCCCGACGGCGGCTCTACAGCCTTGCCCATGCGGCTGGTCTAGGACAGGACTGCGACCGGAACAACTCCGGAACGTGGTTATTCAAGGATTTGTAGGCGCCTAGGCGAGCGCCGTTACTCTAATTCCGTCGCTCGCCGCCCCTCCCCTTATCGCGACGGGGCTTCCGTCCTACAATAGTACGCGACACCGGTCCGCATTCTCATCGCGCCGCGGCGCGCCCAGGTTCAAGCGAAAGGTTCTCTCATGCACGCCAGGACAGGCATATCCCTCGCCACAACAACGCTGCTGCTGCTGAGCTCGACGTCGGCTTTCGCGGTCGACGCCGAGGCATTTGCCGAGCGGCTCAAGGCCGTTGCGCAGAAGCAGAACATGTCGCTGACATTCGACAGCGCGGAAGCCGACGGCGAAAATGTCGTCCTGAAGGGCGTCTCGGGGGCCAAGGCCGATGGGAAAGGCAAGGTCGCCGAGATCACGTTCGAGAACGTCTCCGGCTCCACCCCCGACGGATGGGATGTCGAGCGGGTCGCGTTTCCGGACTTCGATGAAACGGAGGATAGCACGCGCACGCGAATCGGCGGCATGGTTGTTGAGGGCCTGGAGCTCGTCGGGACCAGCGCGACCGACGTACCGGCGGCGATGAAATTCTCCGACTTCTATTTCGGGAGCGCGACGATCGGCTCCGTGGAGGTCGAGAAGGACGGCAAGACAGTCTTCAGCCTCGCGGATGCTTCCTTGAGCAACGAGATCGGCGACGATGGTGCGTTCACGGCGGAGTTCGATTTCGGCAGCTTCACGGCGGATCTCACCTCGGGAGATGATCCAGAAGCCACGAAAACGATCCAGGAGGTCGGTTACAGCACGCTGAGTGGCGAGATATCCGGCTCCGCCACCTGGACCCCCGCGAGCGGCCTACTCGAGCTCGATCCGTTCGATATCAATGTGAAAGATGCCGGCAGCCTGTCCTTCACTTACGGAATTTCGGGCTACACACCAGCGTTCATCGAGTCGCTGCAACAGCTGCAGCAGCAGATGGCCGCCAATCCGGACAATCAGCAGGCATCCGGCATGGCGGTCATGGGGCTGATCTCACAACTCTATCTGAACGCCGCCGACATTACCTTCGTCGATGACTCGCTCACCGGCAAGCTGCTCGACTACTATGCCGAGAAGAATGGGCAGACGCGCGAGCAACTGATCGAGGGGCTCATCGGCATGCTGCCGATGTTCCTGTCCTACCTGCAAAACCCGGACTTCCAGAAGGACGTCACCGACGCCGTGACGGCCTATCTCAACGATCCAAAGTCGTTGTCGATCACCGTCGCGCCGGCCAATCCAGTGCCGGCGACACAGCTGATCGGCGCGGCGATGGGCGCCCCGCAGACCTTGCCGGGCGTTCTGTCGCTGACCGTCAGCGCCAACGATTAAGCGTCGACGGCCAACAAAGTAGGGGGAAGTTCAGCAAGCGCTCTCCCGTCCGCGAAAGGCGCGGAGGGGAGAGCGCTTGCTCAGTTTTTCGCCGCCGGCGCCAGGCGCAGGCCGAGTTCACGCAACTGCGCGGGCGAGGCCTCGTTGGGCGCGCCCATCAGCAAATCGTGAGCCTGCTGGTTCATCGGGAACATGGCGATCTCGCGCAGGTTCTTGGCCCCGCACAGAAGCATGACGATGCGGTCGACGCCCGCCGCCATGCCGCCATGGGGCGGCGCGCCGTATTGGAAGGCACGGTAGAGCCCGCCGAAGCGCTCTTCGACCGTCTCCTTCGAATAGCCGGCGATCTCGAACGCCTTCACCATGGTCTCGGGAATGTGGTTGCGGATGCCGCCTGAGGCGATCTCGAAACCATTGCAGACGATATCGTACTGGAATGCCTTGATCGCCAGCGGCTCGTCGCTCTGCAGCGCGTCCATTCCGCCCTGCGGCATCGAGAAGGGATTGTGGGCGAAATCGACCTTCTTTTCCTCCTCCTGCCATTCGTAGAAGGGGAAGTCGATGATCCAGGCGAGCTCGAACCGGTCACGATCGACCAGGTCCAGTTCTTCGCCGACCCGCGTCCGGGCGGCTCCGGCAAAGGGAGCGAAGGCGTCCGGCCGCCCGGCGACGAAGAAGCAGGCATCGCCCGCTTCGAGGCCGAGTTGGGTGCGCAGCGCCTCGGTGCGCTCCTCGCCGATGTTCTTGGCAAGCGGACCGGCGCCGGCCAGCTTGCCCTCCTCCTCGCGCCAGAAGATGTAGCCAAGGCCCGGCTGGCCCTCGCCCTGCGCCCAGGAGTTCATCCGGTCGCAGAAGGCGCGCGAACCGCCGGTCTTGGCCGGGATTGCCCAGATCTCGACCGCCGGATCGTTGGCGATCATGCCGGCGAACACCTTGAAACCCGAACCGGCAAAATGCTCGGTCACCGCTTGCATCTCGATCGGATTACGCAGGTCCGGCTTGTCGGTGCCGTATTTGCGGATCGATTCGGCATAAGGAATGCGGCGGAAATTCTGGCTGACCGGCTTGCCGTCGGCAAAATTCTCAAACACGGTGCGGATCACCGGTTCCATCGCCTGGAGAATGTCCTCCTGCTCGACGAAGCTCATCTCGACGTCGAGCTGATAGAACTCCCCGTAGAAGCGGTCGGCGCGTGGGTCCTCGTCGCGGAAGCAGGGCGCGATCTGGAAATACCGATCGAAGCCGGACATCATGATCAGCTGCTTGTATTGCTGCGGCGCCTGCGGCAGCGCGTAGAACAGGCCGTTGTGCAGCCGCGACGGCACCAGGAAGTCGCGCGCGCCCTCCGGCGAGGAGGCGGTGAGGATCGGCGTCTGGAACTCGAAGAAACCCCCGTCGCCCATCAGCTGGCGCATTTTCGAGACGATCTGCGTCCGCCGCATCATGTTCTTGTGCAGCGTCTCGCGGCGAAGATCGAGGAAGCGGTATTTGAGCCGGATATCCTCCGGGTACTCCGGCTCGCCAAACACCGGCAGCGGCAGTTCCTTGGCCTGCGACAGCACCTCTATCTCGCGGGCGAACACTTCGACCGCGCCGGTCGGTAGCTTGGCGTTAACGGTTTCGTCCGAGCGCGCCTTCACTTCCCCGTCGATCCGGATGACCCATTCGCCACGCACCGTTTCCGCCACCGCGAAGGCCGGCGAGTCGGGATCGACGACAACTTGCGTCAGTCCGTAATGGTCGCGCAGATCGATGAACAACAGCCCGCCGTGATCGCGGATTCGGTGGGCCCAGCCGGACAAGCGGACGGTTTTGCCGACATCGTCCTTGCGAAGGGCGGCGCAGCTATGACTGCGATAGCGGTGCATGGCATTCTCTCTTGAATCTGGCCCGGGTCCGGCCGCACGTCGGCGCGCGCAGGCTGGGTTTGGCGGCTCGATTGAATCGCCGGGGACAAGCGCACGCAGCTTTCGTCCTGTCAAGATTTCACGGGTGCTGTGGCGCATCCGCCTTTCGCACGGCCCCGCGATCGGGCTAAGGATATCGGATGCAAATGATCACCACGACCGCGGACCTTGCCAAGGCCTGCTCCAACCTCGCCACCGCCGAATACGTCACCGTCGATACCGAGTTCATCCGCGAAACGACGTTCTGGCCCGAGCTTTGCCTGATCCAGATGGCGTCGGACGATCTCGCCGTGCTGGTCGACCCTCTCGCCAGCGGCATCGATCTGGCGCCGTTCTTCGAGCTGATGGCCGACGAGCGCGTCGTGAAGGTGTTCCACGCGGCGCGCCAGGATCTGGAGATCGTCTACAAGCTCGGCGGCATCTTGCCCAAGCCGCTCTTCGATACCCAGGTCGCGGCGATGGTCTGCGGGTTCGGGGAATCGATCGCCTACGATCAGCTGGTCGCCCGGACCACCGACGGGCGCATCGACAAGACTTCGCGTTTCACCGACTGGCGCCGCCGCCCGCTCAGCGAGCAACAACTGACCTACGCGCTTGCCGACGTCACCTATCTGCGCGACGTCTATCGCGAGTTGACCAAGCAGTTGGAGGCGGACGACCGCGGCCACTGGCTGGCCGAGGAAATGGCGATCCTGGCGGATCCAGCCACTTACGACCTGCATCCGGACGATGCCTGGAAGCGACTGAAGCTGCGGGTGCGCAAACCGATCGAATTGCAGGTGATGAAAGAACTGGCGACATGGCGCGAGCGCGAGGCACGCGACCTCGACAAGCCGCGCGGGCGTATCCTCAAGGACGATGCGATTTACGAGATCGCCCAGCAGCAGCCGACAGACGAACAGGGGCTCGGCCGCCTGCGGACGATCCCCAACGGGTTCGAACGCAGCGCTGCGGGGCGGGCGATCATCGCCGCAGTGAGCCGCGCGCTGGCGGTGCCGAAATCGGAGCTGCCCCCCATTCCGCGCTCTCGGCAACTGCCCGAGGGCACCGCAGCTGCGGTCGAATTTCTCAAGGTCCTTCTGAAGATCGTGGTCGAGGAAAAGGGCGTGGCGGCCAAGATGATCGCGTCGGGCGACGACTTGGAAAAACTTGCCTGGAAGGGTGAGGAAGCCGAAATTGCGGCGATGTCGGGCTGGCGCCGGGAGATCTTCGGCGAACGGGCGCTCGGGCTGCTGCAAGGCGAGACCGCCCTCGTCTATCGCAACCGCAAGGTCGAAGTGGTCGCGCTTGAAGGGGACGCGTGAGGTCGCGCGGCTACCGCACTTCCATGCGCAGCGTCTTGTCGACGGTCTTGGCGAATTGCTGAAGGCGGCCTTCGGGCCGTTCCCCAATCAGTGCGGCGAGTGCGCGCGGGATCACCAGCGTGAAGCCGCCGCGTGGATCCTGCGCCCATTTCAGTTGATCGAGCACGCCGGGCATCGACGCCGTCAACAGATAGGTCGCGCGAAACAGCGATGCGAGAATGCGGGCACGCGTCATCAGCCGGTCCTCGATCAGACGCTCGAGTTCGGGCAGCTGCATCTGCTCGAAACTGCCCTCGTGCCGGTAGTAATTGGTCAGGCCGAGATAGGCTCGACCGCGATGGTCGACAGCCGGAAAGGCGGCATGGGCGATGATCGAGAGTGATTGCTTGCCGCGATAGTCCGGATGGGCGCGCCAGCCGATGTCGGCGAGAAGACAGGCGGCCTCGCGCAACCGCTCCTCCTCCTCGGTCTCCTCGATTCCGAACGCCTCGAAGGTGCGCCGGCTCCATTCGACGAGTTCCAGGGCATGGGCGGGCGAGCGGGACCGCAGGATCGATAATTCGCGCGCCGATTCGATCAGCGGGTCCTTGGCCTTTTCCGCGTCCGGTAGCAGCGAATAAAGATAGCCCTCGCGCACGCCAAGCGCCGACATCACGATCTTCGATGGCTTGAGGTGGCGCATGACGCTTTTCAGCGCGACGGCGCCATAGGCCAGCAGCGGCCTGCGCGATTTCGAGACTGCGCCGATTCCCGGCAGCTTCTCCGGATCGCCGCGCAGGATGGTGTCGAGGAAATCCTCTACCCCGGAGGCGTCGATTTCGTAGCCGTGCATGACATGCAACGGGTATTTGGTCTGTGCCATGTGCAGCTTGGCCAAGTTGCGCCATGTGCCCCCGACAGCGAAGAAGGGACGCCCCTCGCCTTTTCCGGCAAGAGCGCAGGCGGCCAGGTGGCTGTCGGCGATGGCCTGCGCTCGCGAAAGATCTCCCTCGGCGAGATCGCGCAGACGCAAACCGCCGAGCGGCAGGGTCAGACCGCCCTCGAAATGGCCGTCATGGATGTCGACCAGTTCTAGGCTGCCGCCGCCGAGATCGCCGCCGATGCCGGCGGGCGTATGGAAACCCGCGAGCACACCCTCGGCCGCATAGCGGGCCTCGTCGGCGCCCGACAGGATTGCAATCCGGGAACCGATCGCTTCTTCCGCCGCGACGATGAAATCCGGTCCGTTCTGAGCCTCGCGCGCGGCCGCTGTCGCGATCGGATGGAGTTCGATGACATGGGCCTGCTCGGCAAGTTTGCGAAAGCGCCTGAGCGCGGCCAACGCGCTATCGATGGATTGTGGATCGAGCCGGTTGGTCTGGGCCAACCCCTTGCCCAGCCCGCTCAGAACCTTTTCGTTGAACAGGACCGTCAGGGTCCGGCAATTGCCTTCATAGATGACCAAGCGAACGGAGTTCGATCCGATATCGACGACCCCGACGGGTTGTCGATCCTGAAGCCGGCCCTGCGCCATCGGCTCAGTCAAAGCGCGCGTGGTCCGCACGCTGCCGCGCGATGAGTTTTGGAGCATCCGTTTTCAGTGCTTTCCCGCGCCCCGACAGACTCGGATTGGTCATGAAATAACGTTGGGCGTTGAACGGCTGTTCACCCGGCGAGGGAAAGATATGGCGCGACGTCCCATCGGCGGCGACCGACCAGCTCTGCTGATTGTCGAGAATGTTGCCGAGCATGATCTGCGATAGCACCTGACTGTGGACCGTCGGCGTGGTGATGGGCACCAGTGTCTCGACCCGGCGGTCAAGATTGCGCGGCATCATGTCGGCCGAGCCCATATAGACGATCGCCGCCTCGGAGGGCAGTCCCTGCCCATTGCCGAAGCAGAAGATCCGGCTGTGCTCGAGGAAGCGGCCGACGATCGACTTGACGCGGATATTGTCGGACAAGCCGGGCACACGCGGTCGCAGACAACAGATGCCGCGCACCACGAGGTCGATCTCGACGCCCGCCTGGCTTGCCCTGTAGAGCGCATCGATGATCGCCGGGTCGACGAGCGAATTCATCTTCATCCAGATCTGGCCCGGACGTCCCGCCCGCACATGAGCGACCTCGTCCTCGATGTGTCCGACGATTCGGCTGCGCATCGTCAGCGGCGAGATGGCGAGCTTCTTGACCTCGGCCGGTTCGGCGTAGCCGGTGATGTAGTTGAACACCAGCTGGACGTCGTGCGCGATGTCCGGGTCCGCGGTGAAGTAGGACAAGTCCGTATAGATTCTCGCGGTGATCGGATGGTAGTTGCCGGTGCCGATGTGAACAAAGTTCACGAGCTTTCCGTCCTCCCGCCGAACGATCAGCGATAGCTTCGCGTGAGTCTTCTTCTCGATGAAGCCGAAAACCACCTGAACGCCCGCCCGCTCTAGATCGCGGGCCCAGCGGATGTTGGCCTCCTCGTCGAACCGCGCCTTCAGCTCGACCAGCGCCGTCACCGACTTGCCGGACTCGGCGGCGTCGACCAGCGCCCGGACGATCGGCGACTCGTTCGACGTGCGATAAAGAGTCTGCTTGATCGCGATGACGTTCGGGTCCTGCGCCGCCTGCCGCAGGAACTGCACGACCACGTCGAACGATTCATACGGATGATGGACGATGATGTCCTTCTCCCGGATAGCTGCGAAGCAGTCGCCATTGTGTTCGCGGATCCGCTCGGGAAAACGCGGAATGTAGGGTTTGAATTTCAGATCGTCGCGCGGCAATTTGCAGATCTGCGACACCGAATCGAGCGCCAGCATGCCGTCCATGACCGAGACGCGCGACTCCGGCACCGCCAGTTCGCCCGCGACGAAATTGCGCAACGTCTCCGGCATGACCGAATCGAACTCGATCCGGATCACGGATCCGCGCCGTCGCCGCTTCAAGGCGCTTTCGAAATGGCGGACGAGATCCTCGGCCTCTTCCTCGACCTCGATATCGCTGTCGCGGATGATACGGAAGGTCCCCGCGCCCTTGACCCTGTACCCTGGGAACAATCGACCGATGAACAAGGCGACGATGCTCTCCAGCGGCACCAGGCGGAGAAGTCCCTTGTCGGTCGGCGGCATCTCGATAAATCGCTGCAGCGCCGGCGGCAGCCGCAAAAGCGCGTTCATGGGCTGGGAATCGCGCTCGCGCAGCAGGGCGAGAGCGATCGAGAAGCCCAGATTGGGAATGAATGGAAACGGATGCGCCGGGTCGATCGACAGCGGCGTCAGGACCGGGAAGATCGTCTCGTCGAAGTGCTTCTCCAGCCAGGCCCGATCGTCGCGCTTGAGATCTCCAGCGCCGACGATCTGGATGCGCTCCTGCCGCAGTTCCTTGACGAGCTCGGCCAGCGATGCCTGTTGCTCCCCCTGCAGATGCCCCACATCGTCGAGAATCCGGTCGAGCTGTTCCTGCGGCGTCAGGCCGTCGATGCTGCGGACGGTGATTTTCTCGCGCACCTGACCAGCGAGACCGGCCACCCGGACCATGAAGAATTCGTCGAGATTGTCAGCCGAGATCGACAAGAAGCGAATGCGCTCGAGCAATGGATGCGACGAGTTCTGCGATTCCTCGAGCACGCGGCGGTTGAACTGAAGCCACGAAATTTCCCGATTGATGAAGCGATCCGCCGGCAATTCGCTCTCGGCCGGCCGATCATTGTTCGCCGCCGCCTCAACCTCCGCCGGGGGTGTTTCCAGGATGACGGAAGCCTCCGACAGGATCGGCGTGGTCTCGCCCGCATCCGGCTCCGGGACCGCCGATGCCGCGGCGTTGTCGACGCTCGCCGGCGTGTCGGCCGGAACCTGAGCAGCCGTTTCCTGCCGCTCTTTCGCGGCGCCCGCGGCAGGCTTGCGCGCGCGGGGTTTCCTCGATTTCGCCTGGGGCGCCGGTGATGCGGTATCCATGATCAGTCCTCCGTCGCGCCCGGGTAGTGGGCCGGCACGACCGCCTGATGACGCACCGCTTCGCTCTCGCGGTCAAGCACCCGCTTGAGAAGACGCGTGCTTATGCGCTCCTTGGAAGCCAACGCCTCGCGATCGACGGCGGCGACGACGCGGCGGGCTGAATCGAGCGAGCGCTCCATTCGCTCGGCCAGATAGCGGACCATCCGCGGCGCTATGTCGAGCTGGCGGTCGGCGAAAAGTTTGACCAGGACGCCGGCCAAAAGGTCGTCGTCGGGGGCTCCAAGCTCGGCGATCGTCGCCGCGCAAAGGCGCGAGCGAAGATCGCTAAGCGTGAATGTCATCCCCGCCGGTGGCGTCCGGCTTGTAGCAAGCACGCTCCCGGCTCCCAGCCGCGCGGCGTTGACGAGGCCGAACAGGTCGGTTTCCGACAAATGCGAGCGATCGAGATCGTCGACGACGATGCGAAATCCCGACTGGTCGAGATGGGCGGCCATAGCGCCGGCCTCGGCGATCCGCGCCCCGGCCCGCTCCGCCCAGACATTGGCGAGGTGCGTCTTGCCCGCTCCGGGCGGTCCCACGATCACCAACACCGAATGCTGCCAATGCGGCCAGGTGTCGACAGCCTCGACGGCGAGCCGGTTCGACGCCGAGATGATGAGATCCTCTCGGGCGTGCGAGGCGGCGTGGGGGAGATCGAGAGGGAGTTGCGACGGCATAGCGGCCTTGCCCTATTCGCCGGCGCCCGAATGAGGGGCGCCTTTCGTCACCGACGTCGGCGCCGAGAACTCCTCGGTGGAAACACGCATGGCCTCCTCCGCGACGGCGGGCCGGCCATAATACATTTCGCTCTGCAAATACTGCGCGATCGCAAACCGGGCCAGAACGCCAACCGCGGCGGCGGCGGGGACGGCGATCAATAGACCGACGAAACCAAACAGGGCGCCAAAGGCGAACAGCGCGAACATCAGCCATACCGGATGCAGGCCGACCGAAGCCCCGACCAGCTTCGGCTGCAGGATGTTACCCTCGAAAAACTGTCCGACGAAGAAGATGGTGGCGATGGCGACGATCCAGATCCAGTCCGGCCAGAACTGCACCAGCGCCACGCCGACGGCGAGCACCAGGCCGACGCTCGAGCCGATATAGGGGATGAACGAGATCAGACCGGAGAACAGGCCGATGAGCAACCCGAAATTGAGCCCGGTGAGCGTCAGTCCGACGGCATAAAACGTACCGAGAATCACGCAAACGCTGCCTTGACCGCGGACGAACCCGGCCACCGAGCGATCGATCTCGCGGGCCAGACGACGAACCGTCGTCGTGTGCTGGCGCGGTATCCAGGAATCGACCTTGGCGATCATCCGATCCCAGTCGAGCAGGAGATAGAAGGCGACGACCGGCGTCACCACGAACAACGCCACGAAATTGACCACGGCCAGCGACGATGTCCAGACGGAGCCGAGGAAGGAGGTGATGAACCCCGTTCCCTCACTGACGATATTGGCGAAATCCTGCTTCAAAGTGCTTTCGTCACCGGTGAACAGAAACGCCAGCGGCCCGCTTCGCGCGGCGGTGGCCAAACCTTGCAGACGATCGAGATAATCGGGCACACGCGCCGCGAAACTTGCGGTCTGGCTGCCGATGACCGGCACGAGGATCAGCACCGCGGCAATGAAGATGGCCGCGAAAAGCACGAGGATAACGACCGTCGCCGCGACCCGCGAAAAGCCGTGGCGCTCGAACCAGTCCGCCACCGGATCAAGGAAATAGGCGATTACCATGCCGAGCACGAAGGGCAGGAGGATGTCGGAAAAGAGCCAGAGCAGCAGCACCACCAGAAACCCGGTCATGCTCCAGAACAAGACCTGCCGGCGGATCAGCGCGCTTCGGTCGTTCATGTCGGATCGCCTTCCTCATGCTTCGGATGACCGTCGGAGGCCATGTGCCGAAGCCATTCGACGAGATAGGCGGCGGCGGACAGCCCGGTCAAGGCCGCGGTGATCACGACGAGGACGATGATGAATCTTCCCAGAGACAAGCCGAAAGCGGGCTCGGCGAGCGCCACGCCCGCCAGGACGATTTGCGCCAAGGTGTTCATTTTGGAGACCAGCAGCGGACGGACCGTCACAGGCTGCCCCATGATGTAGGACAGAAGCACGGCGGCGATGATGAGAAGGTCGCGGCTGACCACCGCCACCGCCAGCCAGGCCGGCAGCTGGTCGAGCAGGCTGAGGCCGACGAAAACCGAAATCAGCAAAGCCTTGTCGGCGAGCGGATCGAGGTAAAGGCCGAGGGTGGACTGCTGATTGAAGTGGCGCGCGATCGCCCCGTCGATGGCGTCGGAAACACCGGCCAGGATGAAGATCAAGAAAGCCAGTTGCCAATCGCCGTCGATCAATGCCCAGACGAGGATCGGGACGCCGAGAAGCCGGGCGATCGAGATGAAATTCGGGACGGTCATGCGGCCGCGCCAATCGTTGAAGAAAACCGCTCGCTCGCCCACCGATACATCGTGACAATTCCTCGCGCCATGGCTTCGGGTCTTGCTCACGGGCCGCTATCATGTCAACTCGGCGGAAACGGGCGGGGACCATGACCGACACGAGCAACTCTCTGACTTACCGGGACGCGGGCGTCGATATCGACGCCGGCAATGATCTCGTGCAGCGGATCAAACCGCATGTGCGCTCGACCCGGCGCCGCGGCGCCGACGGCGAAATCGGCGGCTTCGGCGGCCTCTTCGACCTCAAGGCGGCCGGCTTCAACGACCCGCTGCTGGTCGCGGCGAATGACGGCGTCGGGACGAAGCTCAGAATCGCTATCGAGACCGGCCTGCACGACACGATCGGCGTCGATCTCGTGGCGATGTGCGTCAACGATCTCGTGGTCCAGGGCGCAGAGCCGCTGTTCTTCCTCGACTATTACGCCACCGGCCGGCTCGACCCCTCCGAGGGCGAGGCCATCGTCAAGGGCATCGCGAGCGGCTGCCGCCAGGCCGGCTGCGCGCTGATTGGCGGCGAAACCGCTGAGATGCCGGGCCTTTATGCGGAGAAGGACTACGACCTGGCCGGCTTTGCCGTCGGCGCGGTCGAGCGTGGCCGCCTGCTTCCGGCGGGGACGATCGAATCCGGGGACATGATCCTCGGGCTCGCGTCCTCCGGGGTTCACTCGAATGGCTATTCGCTGGTTCGCCGCGTCGTCGAGCGATCCGGCGCGCGTTATGGCGACCCGGCTCCCTTCGACGCCGACCGAACGCTGGGCGAAGCCCTGATCGAGCCGACCCGCATCTATGTCAAAGCGCTGCTTGCGGCCTTCGCCGAGACGAACGGGATCAAGGCGCTGGCGCATATCACCGGCGGCGGCTTCGTCGAAAACATTCCGCGGGTTCTGCCGGAAGCGCTCAGGGCCGACATCGACCTGTTCGCGGTTCCGGTGCCGCCGGTGTTCGGCTGGCTCGCCAAGGAAGGCGGCATCGCGGAACTGGAAATGCTGCGCACCTTCAATTGCGGCATCGGCATGATCGTCGTCGTGTCCGAGGCCGACGCGGCGACGGTCAGTGCGATCCTGCAAAAGGCCGGCGAAACCGTCGTGCCGCTCGGACGCATCCTGCCGCGCAAGGACGCGGCGGTGACCTTCAACGGCGCGTTGCCGCTACCATGAACGCGGTCCGCCGGCAGAGGATCGCGATCCTGATCTCCGGACGCGGCACCAATATGAGCGCGCTAGCCGCCGCCTCGATGGATCCGACCTATCCGGGCCAGATCGTCGGCGTCATTGCCAACCACGCCGACGCGCCGGGCCTGGAGACGGCGGAGCGCTCGGGAATTACGGCCATCGCCATCGAACAGAGCGCCTTCGTCGATCGCGCCAAGCACGAGGCTGCGGTCCTCAAGGCGCTGGACGACCTGAAGCCGGACGTCGTCTGCCTCGCGGGCTACATGCGAATTTTGTCGGAAGGCTTCGTGCGGCGCTACAGCGGGCGCCTGATCAACATCCATCCGTCGCTGCTGCCGCTGTTTCCCGGTCTGGACTCCCATAGGCGGGCGCTGGCGACGGGAATGCGAATCCACGGCTGCACGGTCCATTTCGTCACCGAGCGCATGGACGAGGGGCCGATCATCGCCCAGGCGGCGATCGCGATCGAGCCGGACGACACCGCCGAGACGCTGGGGGCGCGACTGTTGCGGGCCGAACATCGGCTTTATCCGCATGCGCTGAAGCTGGTTCTCGACGGCACCGTGCGGATGTCGAACGGCCGGGCGATCACCAAGGGCGCGCGAAAATCAGCCGACGCGGGCGACGGCGATCCGCCGCATATTCTGGTCTCGCCGGACGCCCGGCGGGATTGAGAGGGGATTGAGAATTCCGCACAATTCAATCTGATCCACGCACTACCACACAACAGTCACGTCTGAATTCATTTACGATTTTGCACTATATTGCGATGAATTAGGAATATATTGACGCCAAATGAAAAATACTGGCAATCGACTGGGCCATTCGCTTCGCTTTTGGCTCGGTGTGGTTATATCATTCTATATATGCTTGCTTGCATTCAGTTATTTATTTAACATTGTATACCCGATTCCTGATTTTCATGACAGATCTGAAATTGGGTGCTATTGGACCAACGCTCTGTTTGTCTACGCGGAATGCCAGGGTTTTTTCGGTGCGAACATCATTGAATTTGTTCGGTCATTTTTTATATTGTCGATTCAATTATCCCCTATTATAATTTCCTATCCATTGATTGGAATCATATATCTCCTTATTTTTGTCGGTGGATTGGTATTATTTTTATGGTTAGGCGAAAGGGCGTTTTTGTGGTCCAAGATTGCTTGGCTGCGGCGAATTTCGCGTGATTGATTATTCTGGCGCAGCGCTTTGATTGCCCTTGGCTAAAGAATAGCGAGACGATCGTAGAGTTTAAGGCTGAAATTCTGGTCGAGGGATAGGCTTACTCTGCCGCCGTGATCGTATGTCGGTCCCGATCGGCGGCATAGCTCAAGGCCGCGCAGATATCAGCCTCCGTCAATTCGGGGACATCCTCCAGGATTTCGCCATTGCTCATACCGGACGAGAGCCAGCCAAGAACATCGGCGACCGCAATGCGCGTGCCGCGGATGGTCGGCCGCCCGCCGCGGATGTTGGGATAGAGAGTGATATGACCATCGGGCGACTAACGCATTGCTTTCAAGACCCATTCCCGTCGCAAGCGGCATAAGATCACCCTTTACACGCTGGTTCTCAACCACACCCGGTTGTCGTGAAACGCGGCGCCGCCAAAGGGCGCCACCGGATCGGCGCCGGTGAGTGTGTTGATCCCCTCCCCGTCGAGGAAATTGGTGTTCGCCCAGATTCCCTCATGAACGAGAACGCCCGGCTTCACCGTCTCGCTGACGCGCAACGTCAGACGGACCTCGCCCCGCACATTTCCAATCGTCACGATATCGCCCGCGACCAACCCCTCACGCGCCGCGTCTTCGGGATGGATCATGAGTTCGGGCGCCCCTTCCCGCGAGCGCGAGCCGGTGGTTTCGGCGAAAGTGGAATTCAGGAACTGCCGCGCCGGCGACGTCGCGAGCCGGTAAGGATGCGACGCGTCGACCGCCTCGATCAGCTCGGCGTGATCAGGGAATACCGGCAGACCCGCAACCGGCCCCTGCGGCCCGAGACTGTCCGGCGGCCGGTTCGGCGCATGGCCGCCGACCCAGTCGGGCTTGAACCGGAACTTGCCGTCCGGCCAGGCGAAACCGTTCAGGAAATGGGCCTCCTCGAAGGGCGGCTGGCAGTCGATCCAACGGTCGCGTTTCAGCCCGTCGTAACCCTCGGTGTGGCCGGCGGCCTTCACCATGTTGTCGACGAGCTGGCGTTCGCTGAGGCCGAAACCCGGCCGGTCGGCAACGCCAAGCCGCTTGGCCAGTTCCTCGAAGACGAAATGGTTCGTCCGCACGGTCTCCGGCGGCTCCACGAGCTTCGGCCCCAGGACGATGTGGTTCTGGCCGCCGCCGCGATAGATGTCGTCGTGCTCCAGGAACATCGTCGCCGGCAGCACCAGATCGGCGAGCTTGGCCGTATCGGTCATGAACTGCTCGTGGACGCAGGTGAACAGGTCGCCCCGCGCGAAACCCCGTCGCACCAGTCGCTGCTCCGGGCAGACATTGGCCGGGTTGGTGTTCTGGATCAGCATCGCGGTGACAGGCGGCCCGCCGGACAGCGCCTCCGCATCGCCAGTCAGCGCCGCTCCGATCCGGCACTGGTCGATAAAGCGGATCGCCGGGTCGCGATAGGCGGTGCCCATGATCTCGCTCTTGTCGAGCCCGAAGATGTCCGAGTTCGAGTGGAAGGCGCCGCCGCCCTCATAGCGCCAATGGCCGTAGACGGCGGGGATGGACATCGCCGCATGCATCGCGACGGCGCCGTTGCGCTGGCGGGTAAAACCGTAGCCGAGGCGGAAATAGCTGCGCTGGGTGCGGCCGATCAGCGCCGCGAAGGCCTCGATCTCCTCGACGCCGAGCCCCGTGATCGCCGCCGCCCATTGCGGCGTGCGGGTCGAAAGATGCGCTTCGAGCCCGGTCGGGTCGTCGGTGAAGCGGGCGAGATAATCGCGGTCCGCCGTCCCGTCGCGAAAGGCGATGTGCATCAGTGCGCAGGCAAGCGCGCCGTCTGTACCGGGCCGAAGCTTCAGCGCCAGATCGGCCTGTTTCATGGTGGCGTTGTCGTAGACGTCGATGACGACGATCTTCGCACCGCGCTCCTTGCGGGCTTTCGCCGCGTGGGTCATCACATTGACCTGCGTCGCCACCGCGTTGGTGCCCCAGATGATCACGCAATCGGACTTGGCCATCTCGCGCGGGTCGGCGCCGCGCATCGCGCCGGCACCGACGAACCAGCCGGTCCAGGCCATGTTGGTGCAGATCGTGTCGAACTGGCCGGAATAGCGCTTGGCATGGCGCAGCCGGTGGATACCGTCGCGCTGCACCAGGCCCATCGTCCCGGCATATTGATAGGGCCAGATCGCCTCGGAGCCGTGCTTGGCTTCGGCCTTGAGGAATTTCTCGGCCACCAGGTCGAGCGCATCGTCCCAGCCGATCTCGCGCCAGCTGCCCCCGCCTTTCGCGCCAACCCGCTGCAGCGGCTTCAGCAGCCGGTCCTTGTGATGGATGCGCTCGGCATAGCGGGCGACCTTGGCGCAGATGACGCCGGCCGTGTAGTCGTTCGCCGCCGCGCCGCGCACGCGGCCGATCGTGCGGCCGTCGAGCAGTTCGACGTCGAGGGCGCAGGTGGATGGGCAATCATGCGGGCAGGCTGAGTGCCCGATGGTGACGGGGAGCGGCTTGTTCATGCCTGATCCATAGCGCAGCCGGCCGCGCCGCCAAAATTCATTTTGGCGATCGCATCCATTCGTGGCGCGGTGGAAGCCGCCGGCTGCATTTGCGCACCGGGGAAGAAAAAAGGGCCGGAACGCGCTTTCCGACCCTCGTCATGCCGCTTTCGCCCTCGGCCGATCAGGCGGCCTTGGCGTAGCGGGCGCGCTCTTCTGCGCTCAGCGCCGGATAGTCGAGGTAGCCTTCCCCGGCGCCGCCATAGAAGGTGGCCTCGTCCCATTCGGCCAGCGGCGCATCGATTTCGAGCCGCGCGACCAGATCCGGATTGGAGATGAACGGCCGGCCGAAGCAGATCAGATCGGCCTCATCCGCGTCGATCCGCTCGATGGCGAGATCGCGGTCGTAGCGGTTATTGCCCATGTAAAGGCCATCGAAATGGTCCTTCAGCGTCCACGCCTTGAAGGCGTGCGGATCGCGTTCGGTCCGCGTTGCGCCCTCGATCACGTGCAGATAGACGAGCTTGCGCTTCGACAATTCCTCGACATAGCGGGTGAACAACGGCTCTGGATCGCTGTCGCGAAGATCGTTGGCCGGGCTCACCGGCGAGATGCGGATGCCGACCCGGTCGGCGCCCCAGACCTTGACCACCGCGTCGACGACTTCCAGCGGGAAACGCATGCGGTTTTCGATCGAGCCGCCGTAATCGTCGGTCCGCTGATTGGCGCCGTCGCGCAGGAACTGGTCGAGCAGATAGCCATTGGCCGAGTGGATCTCGACGCCGTCGAAGCCGGCCACCTTAGCGTTTTCCGCCGCCTTCACATAGTCGGCGACGATGCGCGGCAGTTCGTCCCGGTCAAGCGCTCGCGGAGTTTCTGCGTCCTTGAGACCATTGGCGGTGAAGGCCTGCATCTGCGGTTTGATCGCCGATGGCGCGACGGGTAGCGCGCCGCCGGGCTGCAAATCGGGGTGGGACACCCGACCGACATGCCAGAGCTGCAGGAACATCTTGCCGCCCTCTGCATGGACGGCATCCGTCACCTTCCTCCAGGCCGCGACCTGCGCGTCGGAAAAAATGCCGGGCGTCCAGGCATATCCGCGACCTTCGGGCGAAATGTTGGTCGCTTCGGCAATGATCAATCCGGCACTCGCGCGCTGGCGATAATATTCCACATGAAGGTCGTTCGGCACGCCCGCTTCGCTGGCCCGGCTGCGGGTCAGGGGCGCCATGACGACGCGATTGGCGAGCTTTGCCGGGCCGAGATCGACGGGCTGAAACAGTTTCGACTGAACCATTGCGGTGTCCTTTCGTGAATGCCAAGACGGGCAAAGATGGGCATCATGTCGCAGCCCAAGATGGGACTTCGCCGCAGCGCGGTAAGGCCTATGAACGCAGCGTTCGCCGCGACAGCTCCTGTTGAGGCGCTGGCGAGACGCCGGATCGCTAAAGGCGGAACGGCCTGCGTGCTCCGCCGCGGCGCAAGAGAACGGGGAGCAGGATGAACTACCGTCATGCCTATCACGCGGGAAACTTCGCGGACGTCGTCAAGCATGTGCTGATGAGCCGGCTGATCGAATACCTGAAGCACAAGGACAAACCGTTTCGTGTCTTCGACACCCATGCCGGACGGGGTCTTTACACCCTATCCGCCAACGAAGCGGTCCGGACCGGCGAGCATGCCGAGGGCATTGGCCGCCTGCGTGCCGCCGCCGAATTGGCGACGAACCCGCTCTTCGAGCCGTATTTCACTGCCTTACAGCCGGACATGGAACAGGAACGTTATCCCGGCTCGCCGCTGATCGCGCGGCGCCTCTTGCGCCCAAAGGATCGTTTGTCCGCCTACGAGCTTCATCCCGAGGAGGCGACGGTACTGAAAGCGGTGTTCGCAGGCGACATCCAGACCAAGGCGATCGAACTCGACGGTTGGCTCGCTCTCGGCTCGCATGTGCCACCAAAGGAAAAGCGCGGGCTCGTTCTGATCGACCCACCCTTCGAAAAGCCGAGCGAGGTCGAGGATATCGTCACGGGGCTCAAGAATGCACTGCGCCGCTGGCCTGGCGGCATTTACGCCATCTGGTATCCGCTGAAACACCGGGAGACGGTGGATGCACTGCATGAAGGACTGCGCACGCTCGGCGTCGCCGACATGGTGACGGTAGAATTTTTCCGCGAGCCGTATTCGGCGGACCAGCGCTTCGTCGGCACCGGGCTGGCGGTGATCAACCCACCCTTCGTGTTCGCCGAGGAAGCCGAAGCCGTCCTCAAAGCGCTCAGCCCCGTGCTCGGCAGCGACCAGGGAGCAACATTTCGGGTTTTTGCGCCTCCTCCCGCCAAGCCCTGACGGCGCCTGGGCCGTTTTCATGCTATTCGTCGATCGGATCAGTCCTATCGCAGCAGGTTCCCATCATGCGCCGTCTCCTTAACGCTCTTCTCTCCGCGTCCCTCGCCAGTTTGACGATGGCCGGCCCAACGGCCGCCGCGGACATGCAACGCTTGCAGGCGCCCGCCCTCGCGAGTGCCAATGTCCCGGCCTGCGACGACGCTGACGTGCTGGCCGAGGTCGAAGACCAGTTCGAGTATGGCGCCCCACGCATGCTCGAAACCAAGCTTGAGATCCTCGAATTCAGCGGCATGATCGAGACCGGCTATTTCCCGCAAAGGCTGGACGAGCCACTCCCCATCAGTCCGATCGAGCGCCGTTACTGCCAGGCGACTGCGTTGATTTCCGACGGCAAGCACCGGGCGGTCTACTATGTCATCGAGCATCCGATGGGCTTTGCCGCGGCGGGCGGCCATCTCGGTAGGTTCTCGCCGGTGAAATCCTGGCGGGCCGAGGGCTGTGTGCTGGGGCTTGACGAGTGGCATATCTATGGCGCCGATTGCCAGTCGCTTCGCCGGTTCCCGGCGGCGGGACGCACCAGTCCCGGCTATGTCACGAAATAAGGTCGAACCATCACCATGCGTCTGTATTATTCCTCCGCCTCGCCCTTCGCGGCCAAGGCCCGCATGGCCGCACGCCATTGCGGGATCGAGATCGAAAGCGTCGCGGTCGACACGTCGGCCGAGCCGGTCGAACTCACCTCCGCCAATCCGCTCGGCAAGATCCCGGCGCTGGTTCTCGACGACGGCACCGCCGTCTACGACAGCCGCGTCATCTGCGACTTGTTCGACCGGATGAGCGGTAACCAGCTCGTCCCGCAGGAACTGGACGCCTGGCGGTCGGTCAAGACCTTCGAGGCCGCCGCTGACGGGGTCGGCGACGCGCTGATTCTCACGGTCTACGAAGTGCGTTACCGGCCGGAGGAAAAGCGCCATCAGGCCTGGGTCGACAAGCAGATGCGCAAGGCCGATCGCGGCCTAGCTTTCCTCGAAGACCATATCGACGAGCTCTCCGACGAGCCGACGACCGCCCATTTCGCGCTCGCCGGCCTGCTCGGCTGGATGGCATTCCGCTTTGCCGGGAAAATCGAGAGCGAGCGGCCGAAGCTCGCGCAATGGCTCAAGCAGTTCCCCGAGCGCTTCCCTGCTTACGAGGAACTGCAGCCCCGCGCGGCGTAAGAGGCACACGCCAAGGCGCCCGACGGTCCGGCCGGCATCAGAATTTCAGCGCGATGCCGGCGCGGATCGAGTGCTCATCGAAGCCCGACGAGATACTCGTATTGCCAAGGTCGTAGGTCTCGCTGCCGAAATCCGAATAGCGATATTCGAGTCGCGACGTGACGTTGTCGGAAATCTTGGCCTCGATCCCAGCGCCGAGCGTATAGCCGATGCTGGTCTGGCTGTCGGATGTACCGCCCAGGGACAACTCGTTGCGAGACGCTGCGACGCCGACGGTCGCGAAGACGAGGAAGGGGTCGACCGCAACGCCGGCCCTCGCCCGCAGCGATCCAAAAATATTCGTTTCAGCGTCGATCGGCGCTCCGACAGCACCATTGAAGCCGCGGCCGTCCGCACCCGAGCCGCCGATATCGGCCTCGATCCCGTAAACGATGCGATCGGTTTGCAGATTGTAGCCGGTGTAGACACCCCCGACGAAGCCGTCGCCGTCGAAGGTGGCACCGCCGGATTGATCGAAATTGGAGGTGTTGTAGCCAACGAATGCTCCCGCATACGGGCCGGACCACACATGGACCGGAACGGACGGGGCGAGCGGGGCCGGCACGGGTGGCTGTGGGCCGTCGAAGACCGCATCAGCCGCATGAGCCGACGTTGCCAACAGCGCGACAGTCAAGCCCACGACAAGATGTCGAAGCGGCGTCACCATAGGGCTTCTCCTATCTTCAACCGACCGCATTCTGCTCTCTTCGAGCTGAGCGGGGCCCGGAACGCTCTCGTCAAGAAGACATCGCATTCATCGTCATTAGATGGGGGCGTCGTGGCAGGCGAACAGGACCTGCCTCGGGCCATGGTGTGGCGATCAGTGGATTTTTTGCGGCCGTTGCGGATTTGCAACTCGGACGTCATCGACCTACCAACTGCGCATCCCGGCGGGCGGGTTGTCCACTGAAAGCCCCGTGAATTTCCTCTCTCGCGCAATCATATAAGAAGCCGGATGATAGAAACGGACGGACATGAGTTGATCGTGTCCGAAACGCATTTTCCAGAGAGTCCGGCTGCGCTGAACCGCGCGGGCCGGCCCAGGATGACATGACCGCCCAAACCGAAGACTTAGACGACGAGCTTGTGCCCGAGACGGGGGACGCCACCACCGATACGGCGGCCGCGATCGGCGCCTCGCTGATCGCGGCGATCGACTGGGACGATGCCGGCAAGTTCGTCGCCGGCGATCTCGTCGGGGCGGAGCTGATCGCGGCGCTGGCAAAGCGCCTGCCCAACCAGTCCGGCGTCTACCGCATGTTCGGCAAGGACGGCGAGGTGCTCTACGTCGGCAAGGCCCGCTCCTTGAAGAAGCGGGTGACGAGCTACACGCGGATGGGCGGCCACACCCAGCGCATCGCCCGCATGATCCGCGAAACGCGGCAGATGGAATTCGTCACGACGCGCACCGAGACCGAGGCGCTGCTGCTCGAAGCCAATCTGATCAAACGCCTCAGACCACGCTTCAACGTCCTGATGCGGGACGACAAGTCGTTTCCCTACATCCTCGTCAGCGAGGACCACGAAGCGCCCGCGATCATGAAGCATCGCGGCGGGCGTTCGCGAAAAGGCAGCTATTTCGGCCCCTTCGCCTCGGCCGGCGCGGTGGGTCGCACGATCAACTCGCTGCAACGGGCGTTCCTGCTCAGAACCTGTACCGATTCGGTCTATGAGAGCCGGACGCGTCCGTGCCTGCTCCATCAGATCAAACGCTGCTCGGCCCCCTGCACCGGTGAGATCGGAATCGACGATTATCGTGGTCTCGTGAACGAGGCGAAGGCGTTCCTCTCCGGCCGCTCGAACCAGATCAAGAGCGGCATGGCCGCCGCGATGCAGGAAGCCTCGGAAGGCCTCGATTTCGAGCGCGCCGCCATCTACCGCGACCGTCTCGCCGCGCTGTCGCACGTCCAGAGCCATCAGGGCATCAATCCGGCCGGGATCGAGGAGGCGGACGTCTTCGCCATCCATCAGGAGGGCGGGCTCACGTCGATCCAGGTGTTCTTTTTCCGTACCGGCCAGAACTGGGGCAACCGGGCCTATTTTCCGAAGGCCGATCCCTCGCTGGAGGCAGCCGAGGTGCTGGGAGCCTTCCTGGCACAATTCTACGACGACAAGCCGGCGCCGCGGCTGATCCTGCTGCCGATCCAAGTAGAGGACGAACCGCTGCTGGCGGAGGCCCTCAGCGTCAGGGCCGAACGGCGCGTCGAGATCGCTGTTCCCTCGCGGGGGCTGAAGAAGGATCTGGTCGACCACGCCGCCGCCAACGCCCGCGAGGCGCTCGGGCGCCGACTGGCAGAAACCTCGTCCCAGGCGCGGTTGCTCAAGGGCTTGCAGGAGACCTTCGCCCTGCCCCATCCGCCCCGGCGAATCGAGGTCTACGACAATTCCCACATCATGGGCACGAACGCCGTCGGTGCGATGATTGTCGCCGGACCGGAGGGGTTCGCCAAGAACCAGTACCGCAAGTTCAACATCAAGGGCGCGGACATCACGCCGGGCGACGATTTCGGCATGATGAAGGAGGTCATGACGCGGCGATTCTCGCGGCTGCTCAAGGAGCACGCAGAAGGCCCGCAGGCGCCCGAGCGCGACGGCGAGGAGGACGACGCACTGTCCGACGCGGTGATGCCGGCCTGGCCCGACCTCGTGCTGATCGACGGCGGCAAGGGTCAGATTTCCGCGGTGCGCGGGATTCTCGCCGAGTTGGGCATCGCCGACAAGGTCACCACGATCGGCGTCGCCAAGGGCGTCGACCGTGATGCCGGGCGCGAGCGATTCGTCACCGAAGGCCGCGAGCCGTTCTCGCTGCCGCCGCGCGACCCGGTGCTGTATTTTCTGCAACGCCTTCGCGACGAGGCGCACCGTTTCGCCATCGGTTCGCATCGCGCCCGCCGCAAGAAGGAGCTGGTCAAGAATCCGCTCGACGAGATCGCCGGCATCGGACCAAGCCGCAAGCGTGCGCTGCTCCACCATTTCGGCACGGCGAAGGCCGTTGCGAGGGCGGCCTTGAGCGACCTGCGGGAGGTCGAAGGCGTCTCGGCCACGATGGCGAAATCGATCTATGATCACTTCCACGAGCAGGGATGAGACAATCGTCACGTTTCGTTGCAATGATGACGGTTGACGCGAGGCCGGCGGGCAGGCTTGTACTGGCGCGCACAGCCGAAGCGGACGATCTCATGGCATCTCAGGCCCTCAGCCTACCCAACATCCTCACCTATGCACGCATCGCTTGCGTGCCGCTGGTTGTCGCCTGCTTTTTCGTGGAGGGCGAATTCAACGCCTCGGAAGCGGCGCGGTGGTGGGCGCTGTTCATCTTCGTGGCCGCAAGCATCACCGACTTCTTCGACGGCTACCTGGCGCGCGCCTGGCAGCAGACCTCGACGATCGGGCGCATGCTCGACCCGATCGCCGACAAGCTTCTGGTCGCGGCAGCGCTGCTCCTGCTCGCGGCCGCGAATACCATCGTTGGCTGGAGCCTGTGGGCGGCGATCGTGATCCTATGCCGCGAGATTCTGGTCTCCGGGCTCAGGGAATATCTGGCCGAGCTCAAAGTGTCGGTCCCGGTTACCCGGCTCGCCAAATGGAAAACGACGATGCAGATGATCGCCATCGGCTTCCTGCTCGCCGGCCCCGCGGCCGACAAGATCGTCAGCTTCACCACGGAAACCGGGATCGGGCTGTTGTGGATTTCGGCGATCATCACGCTCTATACGGGCTATGATTATTTCCGCGCCGGGCTTCGGCACATCGACGTTTGATCGCCATGCCTCTGGATCGCGGCGGCGCGAAAACCCATCTGTCCTTCTGAACGATTGACGAGGTCCACGGGCATGAAACTTGCTTATTTCGCATGGGTCCGCGAGCGGATCGGCGTCGCCGAAGAAGAAGTGGAACTGCCGGCCGGCATCACCACCGTCGAGGATTTGCTGCACTGGCTGAAGGGCCGTGGCGAGACCTATGACATGGCGTTGCAGGCGCCCGAGATCATCCGCGTCGCGATCGACCACGAACATGTCGATCATTCCGAGCCGATCGCCGGCGCCAGGGAGATCGCACTGTTTCCGCCGATGACGGGCGGCTGACCATGGCCGCGAACACCGATCGATCGACCGTCGCCGATCCCTCCGGCATATCGCCGGTGGTGCGGATTCAGGCCGATCGCATCGACATCGCCGCCGAGATCGCGGCTATGACGGGTGGCGCGGCCGAGGGCGCGGTCGGCGGCCTCGTCAGCTTTTCCGGCTATTGCCGCGACGAAGGCGGGCGTCTCCGCGCCCTCGAGCTCGAACACTATCCGGGCATGGCGGAGCGCGAGATCGAGCGGATCGCTCGCGAGACGATCTCACGCTGGCCTCTCCTCTCCTGCCGCGCCGTCCATCGCTTCGGCATGGTCGCGCCCGGCGAGGAGATCGTCTTTGTCGCCTGTGCCTCAGAGCACCGCCAGGCGGCCTTCGAGGCGGCCTCCTACCTGATGGACTTCCTCAAGACGCAGGCGCCATTCTGGAAGCGGGAGCATCTGAAGGACGGAACGACGGGCGGCTGGGTCGAGGCGAAGGACACCGACGACAGCGCCGCCGATCGCTGGCACCGGCTCTGACGCAAAGATCGATTGCCGCGTTCCACGGGTCGCGCGATCGCCGCCATCGTCGTCGAATACAAAAAAGGGAGGCACGTGGCCTCCCTCCAAAACCCTTATCGTGGGCTGCGTTAAGACTGGTAGCCTCAGCCCACGATCTCGGTCTCGGAGAACCAGTAGGCGATTTCCTGCTGCGCGGTCTCCGGCGCATCCGAGCCGTGCACGGAGTTCTCGCCGATCGACTGGGCATGCGCCTTGCGGATAGTGCCCTCAGCGGCGTCGGCCGGGTTGGTCGCGCCCATGATTTCGCGATTGCGCGCGATGGCGTTCTCGCCCTGCAGAACCTGCACGATCGTCGGACCGGACGACATGGACTCGACGAGCTCGCCGAAGAACGGCCGGTCCTTGTGGACCGCGTAGAAGCCTTCGGCTTCGCGGCGGCTCATCCAGACCCGCTTGGACGCGACGACCGTCAGACCGGCCTCCTCCAGCATCTTGGTGATGGCGCCCGTGAGGTTGCGACGGGTGGCATCGGGTTTGATCATCGAGAACGTGCGTTCGACCGCCATGGCGTGGTCCTTTTTTCGGAATGGTTCGGGAAAAATGTGGGCGACCTATACCCGCCGACCCGCGCACGGGCAAGGCATGGACTGATGCCTCGCGCACTCATCGACGCCTCGATCGACCGCCGTGGTTAAGCGGACGCCATGGCCTCCCTGCCCCATCGCAGCAAGTCCGACTCACCTATAAGCACGCAAGCCGAGCAGTCCTTCCATCGCCGCAAGATCGCGATCATTGTGGATAATGGCGGCGTCGTTCTCGACGCACCAGGTAGCGATGACCACGTCGATAGTGCCGCGGACGGTGATCCCCCGGGACCTGAGCCATCGATAATTCGCCGCCGCCGCCTCGGCGATCGCAAAGCCGCAGAGGTTTTCCCGCCGATATTGGGACAACGCCTCGATCATCTGACGGCGGCCGCCTTCTTGACGAACCCCTTGGAGAAGCTCGACCAGAATAAGGTCTCCGACCACCACATCCTCGAGGCGCGCCGCATGCGCAACATCCTTTGTCCAAGACGTCCGGATGCCTTGGAAGAAGTCGATCCAAGCCGAGGTGTCAACGAGGATCACTTGTCGCGCCGCATCTCGTCAAAATCGCCTTCCCAAGTGACCTTGCCACGCAACGCCATCAGATCGTCATAAGCCTTGCGACGCTTGACGAGAAACGCCAACCCCGCCTCGACGGTTTCGCGTTTCGTCCTCAGGCCGGTGGCATCCATCGCGGCCTTCATCAGCTCATCGTCGATCTCGATGTTGGTGCGCATGATCAACCTCCGATGTGTAAAGCCGACATCATTCTACACATGGCGTTACTGATCTTCAACGGACGCCCCCCTTTCGCACTGCCGCATACCGTGGCAAAAGCCGCCCATGCTCCAGATAACCGATCTTTCCGCGCGCGTCGCCGGGCGCCTTCTCATCGATCATGCCAGCCTGACGCTGCCGAGCGGCACCAAGGCGGGTTTGGTCGGGCGCAACGGCGCCGGCAAATCGACCTTGTTTCGCATCATCACCGGCGATCTTGCGGCCGAAACCGGCTCCGCGTCCTATCCGAAGAACATGCGCCTCGGCCAGGTGGCTCAGGAGGCCCCGGGCACGGAAGAGTCGCTGATCGAGATCGTCCTGAAGGCCGATACGGAACGCCTCGCCCTCCTCGACGAAGCCGAGACCGCAAGCGACCCGCACCGCATCGCCGACATTCATTTACGCCTCGCCGACATCGACGCCCACTCGGCCGAAGCCCGCGCCTCGGCGATCCTGTCCGGCCTGGGCTTCGACATGGCCGCGCAGGCCCGTCCCGCCTCGTCCTTTTCCGGCGGCTGGCGAATGCGTGTCGCGCTCGCGGCGGTGCTGTTCTCGCGGCCCGACGTGCTGCTGCTCGATGAGCCGACCAACTATCTCGACCTCGAGGGCACCTTGTGGCTGGAGAATTTCGTCGCCCGCTATCCCTATACCGTGATCGTGATCAGCCATGATCGCGACGTCCTCAACAATGCCGTCAACTCGATCATTCATCTCGATCAGAAGAAGCTGGTCTTCTATCGCGGCGACTACGACCAGTTCGAGCGTCAGCGCGCCGAGAAGCTGTTGTTGCTGCAGAAGGCGATCGTCAAGCAGACCGCCGAGCGCAATCACATGGAAGCCTTCGTCGAACGCTTCCGGGCCAAGGCCTCGAAAGCGCGGCAGGCGCAGTCGCGTCTCAAGGCACTCGAGCGGATGCAGCCGCTGCAGGGGATCGTCGAGGAGCACGTCACGCCCTTCATCTTCGACGCTCCCGAAAAGGCGGCAGCGTCGCCGATCATCCGTATGGAAGGGGTTTCCGTCGGCTATCAGCCGGGGCGTCCGATCCTGTCGAAGCTCGACCTGCGGATCGACACCGACGACCGCATCGCCCTCTTGGGTCAGAACGGCAACGGCAAATCGACCTTCGCCAAACTGTTGGCCGAACGGCTGCGCGAGCAGTCCGGCACGGTCACCCGCGCGCCGGGACTGAAGATAGCCTTTTTCGCCCAACACCAGATCGACGATCTGCGCCCGGCCGAAAGCGCCGTCCAGCACGTGCGCCGCCTGATGCCGGACGCGCCGGAAGCCAAGGTCCGGGCCAAGGTTGCCCGCATGGGTCTGCCGACCCAGAAGATGGACACGGCCGCCGAGAAGCTGTCGGGCGGTGAAAAGGCGCGACTGTTGATGGGGCTGGCGACGATCGACGCGCCCAACCTGCTGATTCTAGATGAGCCGACCAACCATCTCGACATCGAGGCGCGCGAGAGTCTGGTGCGCGCCCTCAACGATTATCCGGGCGCGGTCATCCTGATCAGCCATGACCGCCACATGGTCGAGGCGACGATGGATCGGCTGTGGATCGTCGCCGAAGGCACGGTATCGCGGTACGACGGCGATCTGGAGGACTACAAGAAGCTGGTGCTGTCCGGCGGCACCAAGGGCAGCGGCGTGCAGGATCCCGGCGATAATCCGCAGGCATCAGAACCCGCCCCGTTGTCCAAGATCGACCAACGCCGTATCGCCGCCGAGAAGCGCGAATCCCTCAAGCCGCTCAAGCAGAAAATCAGCCAGCTGGAAATTCAGATCTCGCGGCTGCAGAAGACGATCGAGGGCCTTGACGAGTCGCTCGGCGATCCAGCACTCTACACGCGCGATCCGGCGCGGGCGAGCGCCCTCAACAAACAGCGGTCGGATGCCGCGAAGACGCTCGCTGGCTGCGAGGAAAACTGGCTGGCACTCACCGAAGAGCATGATTCCGCGATGGCGGCAGAGTAGTGGCTCTAGTCCGTAGCGGGCGAGATCGGCAGTCGTCGAGCGGACGTACTACGCCTTCTTGACCCACCTGCCCCCGTCGGTCTGCTGCCAATAGGTGACGTCGTGGCCGGCGGCTTTTTCGACCTTCCAGCGCTCCCGCGCCCGGCCGATCTGATCTTCGTCATGGCCGTCGAAGAGATAGACTGCGCGGACATAGCGATCGAGCGCGGCGGGCGCCGCGCCCTCGACCAGGAACCGCACATGCGGATCGTTGCCCTCTTGGTCCGCCTCGACAGTCAGCAGGATCGGCTGCAGCGCGCCGGAGCCGTCGGCATCGCTGCCGTGCGGCAGAAAGCTCTCGTCCCTATAGACCCAAAGATGATGGTCGAGAGCGTCGCGACGCTCCTCGCTGGCAAATTGCACAACGACGCGCCAGCCCTTGGCCAAGCTTCGCTCAAGGAGGCCCGGCAGGGCGTCCTCGAGTCGACTTTCCGTCAGATGGTAGAACAGGACCTCGGTCATGAAGCCCGGCCCGTCCTAGTGTGACTGATAGTGGTCGGCGACGAGCTGATTGAGCAGCCGCACACCGTAGCCCGACGCCCAGGACTGATTGTATTCGTTGGACGGCGAGCCCATCGCGGTGCCGGCGATGTCGAGATGCGCCCAAGGAACGTCGTTGACGAAACGCTGCAGGAACTGCGCGGCAGTGACCGATCCGGCCGCACGACCGCCGCCGATATTCTTGATGTCGGCGAACTTGCCTTCGATCATCTTGTCATACTCGGGAGCAAGCGGCAGCCGCCAGACCTTCTCGCCTGAGATCTTCCCGGCAGCCGTCAGGCGCTCGGCGAGTTCGTCATTGTTGGAGAAGAGCCCGGCATGATGATTGCCGAGCGCCACTATGATCGCCCCGGTCAGGGTGGCGAGGTCGATCATGAATTTGGGCTTGAACCTGTCCTGGCAGTACCAGAGCGCGTCGGCCAGCACCAAGCGTCCCTCGGCGTCCGTATTGAGGACCTCAATCGTCGTGCCGGACATCGCCTTGACGATGTCGCCGGGGCGTTGGGCGTTGCCATCGACGGCATTTTCGACCAGCCCGACGATGCCGATGGCGTTGACCTTGGCCTTGCGGCCGGCGAGTGCCCGCATCAGGCCGGTGACTGCCGCCGCGCCGCCCATATCGCCCTTCATGTCTTCCATCGACGCGGACGGCTTGATTGAAATGCCACCGGTGTCGAAGACGACGCCCTTGCCGACGAAGGCAATCGGCGCCTCGCCCTCGGGACCGCCGTTCCAGCGCATGATCGCCAGCCGCGGCGGGCGGGGCGAGCCCTGCGCAACGCCGAGAAGCGCGTCCATCTTCAGATCGCGCATTTCCTTTTCGGTCAAGATTTCGACTTCGAGCCCATGCTCACCAAGCGCCGCGATGCGATCGGCGAATTCAACCGGCCCGAGAGCATTGGCCGGCTCGTTGACGAGATCGCGGGCGAGCATCGTCCCCGCGGCAACTGCTTCCGCGACCTGGTAGGCGGCCCTTGCGGCGTCCGGGTCCTCGACGGCGATCGCGATCCGCGTCACCACGTCGGGCTCCTTAGGCTCTTCGTCTTTCTTCGGCTTCTTGGTCTTATAGAGATCAAAATCGTAGGATCGCAATGTCGCGCCGACCGCCAGGGTAGCGGCGTTCTCCGCGCTGACGGATTCCCCCGCGGGAAGTTCGCAGCGTACGGTGACGGTTTCGGCACCTTTGGTTTTCGCGGCAATCACCCCGCCAATCTTCAGCCAATCCTCTTCCACCAGCGCCTTGTCGGAATGGGTACCGACGGCCAACAGGCGATCGACAGCCACCTCGCCTGGCGCCAGAAGATCCAGCGTGGCCAGCGACTTACCTTTAAATTTTGCGACCTTCGCGGCCTTTTCCACCAGCGCCTTCACCCGGGCACCGATGCCATCGGCCAGCGCTCCCGCTTTCCCGGCCAGCACAACCATGACGCCTTTGGGCGTCGCATCGCGCGAGACGAACTCGATCATTGGAAGAGTGGCCATGAAAACTCCTGGAAGATTGTCCTGACTGGACCGGGTCGGCAGCAGCGGTTGTATCGCTCGCCCCTATGATGGTCCCGACCATAGGCTTTGCAAGAGCGATCGCAGCCGTTACACGACGTTAACCACAGTCCTTCGCCCTTCTTTAGCCAAGCTGCTATTGTCATTCGCGGGGCATCGTCCGGCTTCCGGTCAGCCTCGGACGCTAAAAGGCCAAGAGTGATGCCATCGGGCGGCACCTTGTAACGCGCGAGTCTCATGACGCTCCTCGAACGATATCTCTTCAAACGCGCCATTACCTATGCCGCAGCTTCTCTGGCGTCGTTGGTGTTGATCGTCTGGATCGTGCAGGCGCTGGCCCGCATCGATATCATCAAGACCAGCGCATCGGCGGCGGGCAACATTTTCTGGATCGCCCTGATGCTGCTGCCGGATCTGACAGCCGGGGTGGTCCCATTCGCGGTCCTCATCGGCGCGATCCAGGCGCTGAACTCGCTGAACACCGACTCCGAACGTCCGGTCATTGCCGCGTCTGGCGCCTCCCAATCGGTGATCGCCAAACCCATTATCGCGCTCGGCTTGATCGGCGGACTGCTCATTTTGTTGATCGCCCACATCATCGGCCCAGCCTCGGCGAGCGCCTTTCAAAACGGAATCCGCTCGATCAATGCCGACACCATTACGCTGTTTCTGCAGCCGGGCCGGTTCGAACGTGTGCAGCCCGGTCTCGTGGTCAGTATCGGCGCCGCGCGGGGCTCGACCGTCGAAAGTCTCGTCATTGCCGATACGCGCGACGCGACGACCGATCTGACCTATTTCGCCCGCGAGGCAAAAATCCTCAAGCAGGACGACCAATCGCTGCTCCTGCTCTACGACGGTCAACTGCATCGCCGGAGCAAATCCGACGGCGGGATCTCGGTGATCGAGTTTCAGACCTATGCTTTCGACCTTGCAGAACTGAAACCCGCCACGCGAGGCGACTGGATCCGGGCGTCCGAGCGGAGCACTTTCGCGCTGATTTGGCCCGACCCGAACGACGCGCTCTCCCAGACTCGGCCCTCCGTCCTGACGGAGGAATTGACCGACCGGATGACGAACTGGCTTTACGCTTTGGCCTTCGCGTTATGGGCGGTGGTGGTCGCTGGCCAGCCGCGCACCAATCGGCAGGGTACCGGGCCGGCGATGGCCCTTGGGCTGATTGGCGGCCTGGGTCTGAAGGCGATCGGCTTCGTGACGCTATCGCTGATCGAAGAGAGCTTCATCTGGGTCCTGGTGACATACGCGCTACCGCTGAGCGCCATCACCCTGAACGCCGTCCTGATCATGCGCGATTTCAATCTGTCCCGCTGGTCGCTCTTCGAGAAGTTCGCCAACGCATCATATCAGATCGGCAAGGCGATCGGGCCTTGGATGCCGTTTCGCCAGTCAGCGCGGGGCGCCGCCGGACGATGACCAACTGGACTTTGAACCGCTATTTCTTCCGACTTTACGTGGTCAGCTTCCTGTCGACGCTGCTTGCCGTCTTCGCGCTGATCTACCTGATCGATATGATCGAGATCAGTCGGCGGGGCGGCCTCCCGGATGTGGGCGTCGGAGCGGTGGCCCTGTTTTCGGCGTTGCGCGTCCCCTCATTCATCGGCCAGGCATTTCCTTTCATTATCCTGTTCTCATCGGTGTACACGCTGCTGACACTCAATCGCCGGCTTGAGCTCGTCGTCGCCCGCGCCTCGGGCGTGTCGATCTGGCAGATTCTGATCCCATTCGCAGCCGGCTCCCTGCTCATCGGCCTCGCGGCCACCTTCGTCTACAATCCACTGTCGGCCTATACGAAGTCTCTCGCCCAGAACATGCAGGCCATGTCCGACGGCACGGCGCTCGCCGACGATTCCGACCGCGTCCCGTGGCTGAGGCAGAGCAGCGAAGGAATCAGCTCGATACTCGGCGTGACGACGGTGGCGCGTAACGGCGCGCTCCTGGGCGGCGTGACGGCGTTTGTACTGGGCGATGACGGAATTGTGCGCGATCGCATCGATGCTCCCCGCGCCACCCTCGCCGACGGAGCGTGGATCCTCGAAGAACCGCGCATCACGCGCATCGGCCGCACACCGGAGTATCCAGAAAGCTATCGGCTTCCGACCAGTCTCAAGCCTGAATATATCGAGCAACGTCTTGCCGACCCGGAGGCGATCTCGATCTGGGACCTCGGATCGAAGATAAACGTGGCGGCGAGCCTTGGCTTTAACTCCATGGCATTTTCGATGCAGTACAATACCCTGATCGCCCAGCCGGCGCTGTTCATCGCTATGACCTTGCTCGCCGCGACCGTGGCAACGAGGTTTTCGCGGACCGGCCAATCTGGTAGGACGATAGCAGGTGGCGTATTGGCCGGTTTCGTGCTGTACGTCGTGACGTTTCTGGCGAAAGCCCTGGGTAGCAACTCGGTGGTTCCGCCTGTAATTGCCGCCTGGTTTCCGGTCCTGGCGGCAGGACTGGTTGGGGTAACGATACTGCTCCATCAAGAGGATGGCTGAGTCATGATTGCGAGGGGGACCGATCGCGGACGACTGGGGGGGACCCAGTCGCATCTGAAAGCCTTTCTTCTAGTGGGAACGGCCGCTTGCGGCCTCGGGTTCGCTGGCACGCCCGCGTATGCTCAATCGACACTTCCGACGGAAATTGCTGCTCCCGATGGGGCGCAGATGTTTCTCGAAGCCGATACGGTTACCTATGACAGCGACAGCTCGGTCGTAACTGCTTCCGGCGGCGTCCAGATCGACTACGGATCCTACAAGCTGGTCGCCCGCCAAGTCGTCTATGACCAGAAGACCCGTCGACTGGTCGCGTCCGGCGATGTCGAATTGCAACAGCCTGACGGCAACAAGATCTACGCGGACACGATCGACATCACCGACGATTTCCGCGATGGCTTCGTCAAGGCGCTGCGGATCGAGGCGCCCGACAACACGCGCTTCGCCGCAACCGAGGCGGTCCGACGCGACGGCAGCGTCACGACATTCCAGCAAGGCGTCTATACGGCGTGCGAGGCATGCCGGGCACATCCGGAACGGGCGCCGCTCTGGCAGGTGAAGGCCCGCAAGATCGTCTGGGACCAGACCGAGAAGGAGATCCGCTATTACGGCGCGCGCTTCGAATTCTTTGGCGCTCCGATCGCGTACCTGCCCTATTTCCAGTCCCCGGACCCGACGGTCAAACGCAAATCCGGGTTTTTGACGCCGGCTTTCCGTTCGTCCGAGGAGCTGGGCTACGGGCTGCGCGTGCCGTATTTCATCGCGCTGTCTGACGACAAGGACGTCACGGTCGCCGGCACTTACTATACAAAGCAAGGCTTCCTGGCCGAGGCCGAATATCGCCAGGCGGTCAGCAACGGCTTCTTTACCCTGCAGACGGCGGGGATCATCCAACAGGATTCTGACGCTTTTGCCGACAAGAATACCGCCTCCTACGACACCCCGGATTTCGCCAACACCGACCGCGGCATGATCGGGACGACGGGCCGCTTCGCGCTGACCGACCGCTGGACGTTCGGTTGGGACATTCTCATGCAATCGGATGAGAACTTTTCGGCCACCTACGACATCGCGAATTACGGTTCGACCTTGCACACGTCGGAGATCTACCTGACCGGCCTCGGCGACCAGAGCTATTTCGACCTGCGCGGCCAAAAGTTTGAATATCAGTCGGTGAATCCCAATCAGGACGACACGCAGCCGCTCGTCGCCCCGGCCTTCGATTACGAACGGATCGAACAGGAGACCGTCCTCGGCGGCGAAGTGAAACTCGATGTCAATGTCGCCTCGCTCTCCAGGGATGATGAGGATTCGGTAACACGAATCTGTGCGACGTCATTGATTTTAAACGATAATTCCCGGAATATGTGCGCGGTTTCGGACTTCGGCCTCCGCTTTAGACCAGACCTCCAGCGTCACAACGGCCTCGAGGGAGATTATACTCGCGGCACAACCCAAGCGGCTTGGAGTGACACCTATACGATGTCCTCAGGGCTCGTCCTCAGCCCGACCGTTTCTGTGCGCGGGGATTTTTACACAGTCGACATGGAATCGGGCGGCTTCCGGAACACCTTTTATGGTGATCCCAGTCGTAGCCTGACGACCGGCGTCGTCGATCTGGACGACTCGGGGGTGCGCGGCATGGCGACGGCCGCGATCGAGGCGCGCTATCCCTATCTGATCGAAACCGCGAACGCCTCGCACGTGATCGAGCCGATCGGCCAGCTCGTCGTTCGGCCGGATGAGACCCAAATCGGTTTCGTTCCGAACGAGGACGCGCAGAGCCTCGTCTTCAACACCGGCAATCTGTTCCAGCTCGACAAGTTCTCCGGCTACGACAGGATTGAGGGCGGAACCCGCGCCAATGTCGGCCTGCGCTACGCCGGGGCGCTGGACAGTGGCTATACGATCGATGCCGTCGTCGGTCAGTCCTACCAGCTGGGCGGAATCAATTCTTTCGCCCAAACCGATTTGGCGCTCGTGGGCTTCGACTCCGGCCTCGAGACGGACCGCTCCGACTATGTGACGTCCTTGGCTTTCGGGACGCCGGTCGGGCTCGAATTCGGTGCCCAGGGGCGGTTCGACGAGGTCGACTACGCCCTGCGCAGGAGCGATGTCTACGGCTCCTATTCTTCAGGTCCGGCCAGCGCGCGAGTCACCTACACGACCATTGCGGCTCAGCCGACCTACGGTTCGATCTCCGATCGCAGCCAGGTGACGGCTTCGGGTAGCCTGAAATTCACAGAAAACTGGACGGCTTCCGGCGCTTTGGGCTACGATATCGAAAACAGCGCGGTGGTCGAAAAGAAGTTCGGCATCAGGTATGCCGACGAATGTTTCAGCCTGCTTGTTTCCTACAGCGACACGATCGACCGCTATACGCAGGAGTCGAATTCGAAGACGCTGATGTTCCAGGTCGGCCTGCGAACCATCTCCGATTTCAGTCAATCCTACGATCTGAGTGAAGAGAAGTAGTTCTGCACCCGGCTTCGTTGGTTCGGAGTTGCCCTTCGCCGCTGGGGCACGCGAGGCAATTGCCATCACCATCCTTTCGCCAAAGCCTCGCTATAGGTGACGTACCAATGTACCTGCATGCCATTATCAAGGGAGTTGGTCGGACCATGACCGTTCGCGATTTCATCAAACACACGGCGGTTGCGCTCGCCCTTGTTGCCGTGTCCGCGACAATGGTTGCTGCCACGGGGGCTCCCGCCCAGGCGGCGTCCGAGGTGAGCATCGTCGTCAACAATCAACCGATCACCACCTATCAGATCCGCCAGCGCGCGGCCTTCCTCAAACTGCGCCGGGTCGGCGGCAACGCCACGCAAAAGGCGACCGACGAGTTGATCGACGAGGAACTGAAGAAACAGGAAATCCGGCGACGCGGTATCAACATCCCCGATGCCGCCATCGAGGAGGCCTTCGGAAAATTCGCCGCGGATAACAAGCTGACCCAGGCGCAATTGAGCGAGGTGCTCACGCGTGCCGGTTTCTCCGCGAGTGCCTTCAAGGATTACATCCGCGTCCAGATGGGCTGGGGTCAGGCTATCCAGTCCAAGCTGCGGACCAGCGACAAGCTCAGCGAGCAGGAGGTCGTTCAGCGCATGCTCGCTCAGGGCGGCAAGAAACCGACGACGACCGAATACACGCTGCAGCAAGTCATTTTCGTTGTGCCCGAAGGTCAGCGTAAATCGCTCATCGGTAAGCGGACGAGCGAGGCCAACAGCATGCGCTCGCGCTTCCGCTCGTGCGAGTCGACCTACGACGTCGCCAAGTCACTGCGGGATGTGACCGTGCGCGATCTCGGCCGCGTCGCCCAACCGGAACTGCCGCCACGTTGGAAGGACGACATCATCAACACGTCGGTGGGCAGGACGACGCCGGTGAAGGAAACCGACCGCGGCGTCGAGTTCATCGCCGTCTGCAACAGCCGCAACATTTCGGACGATATCGCCGCGGCCATGGTGTTCCAGTCGCGCGACCTGGAAAAGCTGGGCGAAGGTGGCGAGCCGGATGCGGCCTTCCTTAAGGAACTCAAGAGCAAGGCCCGGATCGTCCGCCGATGAGTTCACCGGCCGCGCAGGCCTCGACCGATCTCGCGCCGATCGCGGTCACTGTGGGCGAACCGTCGGGGGTGGGACCCGACATCGCGCTGGCGATTCATCTCCATCACCGGAACGATCTGCCGGCGTTTTTTCTCCTCGCCGATCCGGTGATGCTGGCCGAACGGGCAAACCGCCTCGGCTATGACCTGGACATCCACACCATCGCGACGCCTTCCGAGATGGCAGCGATCCGGCCCGGCGCGCTGGCGGTTCTGCCGTTGGTGAACCGTCATCTCGAATCCCCCGACGTCGTCGATCCCGTCAACGCGGCCGGCACGATCGAAGCGATCGACCGGGCGACGGCGCTGGTCCTTGAAGGTCAGGCCTCAGCGCTGGTCACGGGCCCGATCGACAAGAAAGCGCTCTACGATTTCGGGTTTCGCCATCCCGGCCATACCGAATATCTCGCCGATCTCTGCGGGAGACGGCTCGGTACATCGTTCACCCCGGTGATGCTCCTGACCGGGCCGGAGCTGTCCTGCGTTCCCGTGACGATCCATATTCCCATCGCCGCGGTTCCCGGCAGCCTGACGGCAGACCTCATCGAAACGACATGCCGGATTGTCGCGGCCGACTATCGCGAGCGCTTGGGAATCCCGGCGCCGCGCCTGGCCGTTTCCGGCCTCAACCCGCATGCGGGCGAAAAGGGCGCGATCGGCAGCGAAGACGAGGCGATCATACGGCCGGCAATCGCGCGTCTGCGCGCCGCCGGAATCGACGCCTTCGGGCCGCTGCCGGCCGATACGATGTTCCATCCGCAGGCGCGGCGCGGCTATGACGTCGCCATCTGCATGTATCACGATCAGGCATTGATTCCGGCGAAGACGCTCGCCTTCGACCAGACCGTCAATGCGACGCTTGGCCTGCCGATCATCCGAACGTCTCCCGACCACGGCACTGCCGCCGACATCGCCGGAACAGGGAAAGCGCGTCCTGACAGCTTCATCGCCGCTCTGCGTCTCGCCGGCAGAATGGCGACAGCGGCCGCCGTTGCAAGCACGGCCACCCGCGCGTGAGCCCGTCTGATACGCTGCCCCCTTTGCGCGCCGTGATGACCGAGCATGGCCTCGATCCAAAGCGCGGTCTCGGCCAGAACTTTCTGCTCGACCTCAATCTCACGGCGCGGATCGCGCGGCAGGCGCATCCGCTTGTCGGAGCAACGATCGTCGAGATCGGTCCTGGGCCCGGCGGGCTCACGCGCGCCCTACTGGCCGAGGGTGCCGATCGGGTCATCGCAATCGAAAAGGACGCGCGCTGTCTGCCGGCGCTCAAGGCGATCGCGGCTCACTACCCGGGCCGTCTCGAGATCATCGAAGCCGACGCGCTGACAATCGATCCGGCGACGATCGCGCATGCCGGGCCGCTGAAGATCGTGGCCAACCTGCCCTACAATGTCGGAACCCAACTGCTTTTGAATTGGGTCGCGACGGCGCACTGGCCGCCCGTGTGGTCAAGCCTGACGCTGATGTTCCAACGCGAGGTGGCTGAACGCATCGTCGCCACGCCAGGCTCCGATCATTACGGCCGCCTCGGTGTGCTTACTGGCTGGCGGACACGCGCGCGCATCCTGTTCGACGTCTCGCGCGAGGCGTTCACGCCGCCCCCAAAGGTGACCTCGTCCGTGGTCCAGCTGCTGCCGATAGCCGATCCCGAACCGGCTTCGCTCGACGCGCTCGAGCGCGTCACCGCTGCCGCATTCGGTCAGCGTCGCAAGATGTTGCGCCAGAGCCTCAAGTCCCTGGGCGGCGAAGCGTTGCTCGAAGCGGCCGAAATCGACCCGCGGCGCCGTGCCGAGACGCTGACCGTCTCGGAGTTCGTCCGCCTCGCCAATCAGATCCGCAGCCCGTAGCCTTCAATCGATCTCTTCGGCGAGCAGCGCAGCGGTAAAGTCGAACAAACCCGGCCGCCGGTCGCGGCGAAGCCGCTCGGCATTGATGATCGATCGTACCGCCGAAAAGGCGCGGTCCAGATCGTCATTGACGACCACATAATCGTAATCCCGCCAGCGCTCGATCTCGACGCGCGCATTCTTCAGCCGCACCGCGATCGTCTCGCCCGAATCCTCGGCGCGGCGCAAGAGCCGGGCTTTCAGTTCGGCCATCGACGGCGGCAGGATAAAGATCGAGACGATGTCCGCCTTGGCCTGCTCCTGCAATTGCAGGGCGCCCTGGTAGTCGATGTCGAAGAGCATGTCCCTGCCCTCCCGCATCGCCTTCTCGGCGGCGTCGCGCGGTGTGCCGTAGAAATTGCCGTGCACCTCGGCCCATTCGAGCAAAGCGTCGCCGGCTCGCATCCGTTCGAATTCCGCCCGGTCGATGAAGCGGTAATGAACGCCATCGATCTCGCTCGCCCGGCGCTTGCGCGTGGTGACGCTGACCGACAGGGAAAAACGCGGATCGGAATCGAGGAGATTGCGCGCGATCGTGGATTTCCCGGCGCCCGACGGCGAGGACAGGACGAGCATCAGGCCGCGGCGTGCGATCGCGAGCGCGGATTCGGTATCGAATATCGACGTCATTCTATGTTCTGCACCTGCTCGCGGAATTGATCGATCACCACCTTCAGTTCCAGGCCGATGGCGGTCAGCGACGTCGAATTCGACTTGGAACAGATCGTATTCGATTCGCGATTGAATTCCTGCGACAAAAAGTCGAGTCGCCTGCCTATCGGACCGCCTGTGGCCAAAAGCGCCCTGGCCGCTTCCACATGGGCCCGGAGGCGGTCGATCTCCTCGCGAATATCGGCCCGCGCCGCAAGGATCGCCGCCTCCTGATGCAGACGACCTTCGTCGAGCCGCTCATCCGCGTCGAGAAGCTCACCGATCTGGCCTCGCAGGCGCTGGCGGATGGTTTCTCGCGATCGACTGGGATCGTCCTCGGCGCGCTCGATCAAAGCCGCGATCTCGCCGAGACGAAGCGAGAGGATATCGGAAAGGACGAGGCCTTCGGCTTCCCTGGCAGCGACCAGTTGTTCCACGACCGCGAGGAAGCCTTGGGCAACGCCCTTCTGACGCATTTCGCGGGCCTCGGGCGTCAGCGTCCGCTCTGCCACCTCCACAATGCCCTTGATCGCCAGGATCCCGTCGGAGGACGGCGGGCCTGCATGGCCGTCGGCGACGAGGCGGCTCGACAGCGACAACACCTGATCCAGCATCGCCTCGTTGACGGTGAAGACCGGCAGTTCGTCGTCACGCCGTAGCTGCAGGCTGGCCTGGATATTCCCGCGGGTCAGCCGTGCGGCCGCAAGCCGGCGAGTGTCAGCCTCGATCGCCTCGAAGCCCGGCGGCAGGCGCAAGCGCAGGTCGAGCCCCTTGCCGTTGACCGAGCGCAATTCCCAGACGAAGTCGACGCCGTCGGTGGCCCCTTCGTGGCGGGCAAAGCCCGTCATGCTCTGGACGGACATCGCCTCACCCCTCGTCTGCTATCCGGTGCCAAGTCGGCTATTGCGGCGCTTCCGCGTCGACCCGTTGCTGTCGCTCGATAGCCCGGTATTTCTGCACATTGCGATTATGCTCATCGAGCGTCGATGAAAAGACATGCCCGCCGGTGCCGTCGGCAACGAAATACAAATCATCGGTTTCGATCGGATTGGCCACGGCTTCCAACGTGGCGCGTCCGGGGTTGGCGATCGGACCCGGCGGCAGTCCTTTGATCTTATAGGTGTTGTAGGGCGTATCGCTGTCGATGTCGGATTGTGTGACCGGCTTGTCGCTCGGTTTGCCGGCGCCGCCATAGACCCCATAGAGAAACGTCGGATCGGACTGCAACCGCATGCCCTTGTTCAGACGATTGATGAACACGGACGCAACATGAGGCCGCTCGCTGGCAATCCCTGTCTCCCGTTCGACGATCGAAGCGAGCGTAATGAACTCGCCGACATCCTTGACCGGAAGGTCGGGATCGCGCTTCGCCCAAATCTCCGCGACCAGATTGTCCTGAGCCTCTTTCATGCGCTGCACGAGTTCCTTGCGCGTCGCGCCGCGCTGCACGAGATAGGTGTCTGGGCGCAACGTGCCCTCGGGGAGCATGTCCGGCATCTGGCCGGTGAGAACCTCCGCTTCGGCGATCCTCTCGTAGGCCTTCTCGACGGTCCAGCCCTCCGGCACAGATACCGAATGCGTGATCGAAGCGCCCTCGCGAAGCTTCTCCATGACCTGACGCATGGAGGTTCCCGGAGTGAAACCATACTCGCCGGCTTTCAGGGCGCCACCGGCGCCCGCGAAACGAACGCCATACTCAAAGATTTGGGCATCGCTGATGATCCCCTCACGTTCGAGGCCACTCGCGATCGTCTGCACGCTGGTGTTGCGCGGCACGACATAGGTCGCTTCCTCGCGCAACGGCCCTTGGCCCTCGAACTGGCTTTTGCCCCAATAGACAATCCCGCCGACCCCGAGCATCAGAAACAGCAAGGCTGACAGGCAGAAATTCAGGAAAATAACGAGCTGGTTGCGGGAATGGCGTGAGCGCCGCGTCGATTTTGGCACGCGGGACCCGTCCCCGCCGCCTGTTCGATGCGAGCCGCGATCCCGTTCAGCACCTGGTTGGTCGATCACCGGATCACTCCTGAATGAAATTCCTCGTGGCCGCCGAAGCATCACCGGAATGTGGCGAAAGCCCGGACGGCTAGGTCCGCGCCCTGCTCCGTCAGCCGCTCACTCAGTCGGCGAAACGACGCAGAACCAGCGATGCGTTCGTTCCACCGAAGCCGAATGAGTTCGACAGCGCGACGTCGATCGGCTTCTCGCGTTTCACATGCGGCACGAGGTCGATCTTCGTCTCAACCGACGGATTGTCGAGATTGAGCGTGGGCGGCGCAACATTGTCGCGGATCGCCAGCACCGAGAAGATCGCCTCGACGGATCCGGCCGCACCGAGAAGGTGGCCGATCGCCGACTTGGTCGACGACATGGTGATGCCGTCGGCGGCATCGCCGACAAGGCGCTCGATGGCGCGAAGCTCGATCTCGTCACCGAGCGGCGTCGACGTGCCGTGGGCGTTGACGTAATCCAGGTCCGACGCGGAGACGCCAGCCCGCTTCATCGCGGCCGCCATGCACCGATAGGCGCCGTCGCCATCCTCCGCCGGCGCGGTGATATGATACGCATCGCCCGAAAGACCGTAGCCGATGACCTCGGCATAGATACGGGCACCACGGGCTTTGGCGTGCTCCAACTCTTCCAGAACGACGATACCGGCGCCCTCGCCCATGACGAAACCGTCGCGGTCGCGGTCATAGGGACGTGAACCCTTGGTCGGCTCGTCATTGAAGTGGGTGGAGAGAGCCTTGCACGCAGCGAATCCCGCCAGCGACAATCTGCCGACCGGCGACTCGGCTCCACCGGCCACCATCACGTCCGCATCGCCAAAGGCGATCAACCGTGACGCGTCGCCAATCGCATGGGCTCCGGTTGAGCACGCGGTCACCACCGAGTGGTTCGGCCCCTTGAGGCCGTTGCGGATCGAGACGTGGCCGGATGCCAGGTTGATCAGACTGCCGGGAATGAAGAACGGGCTGACACGGCGCGGCCCCTTTTCGGCAAGGATCAGCGAGGTCTTCTCGATGCCGCGCAGACCGCCGATGCCGGACCCGATCAGAACACCAGTGGTAATCTGGTCTTCATAGGCTTCCGGATGCCAGTTCGCGTCATCCAGCGCCTCCGATGCCGCCGCGACAGCGTAGAGGATGAAATCGTCGACCTTGCGCTGCTCCTTCGGCTCCATCCAGTGGTCTGGATCGAAGGTGCCGTTCTGGCCATCGCCGCGCGGAATTTGGCCCGCGATCCGACAAGGCAGATCGTCGACCTCGAAGCCTTCGATCCGCCCCAGGCCGCTTTCGCCGTTCAGCAGACGCTTCCATGTGACGCCGGCACCCGCCCCGAGGGGGGTCACCATACCGACGCCCGTGATGACTACTCGTCTCATCAATCGCTCAATCGCCCCGGCGGACGCTCCGCCAGAAACGTCAGGCCTGGTTCTTTTCGATGAACTTCACCGCGTCGCCGACCGTCAGGATCGTTTCGGCGGCGTCATCGGGAATCTCCACGCCGAACTCTTCCTCGAAGGCCATGACGAGCTCGACCGTGTCGAGGCTGTCGGCACCCAGATCGTCGATGAAGCTCGCGTTCTCGGTGACCTTTTCCTGCTCGACGCCCAGATGCTCGACGACGATCTTCTTCACTCGCTCAGCGGTATCGCTCATGTTCAGTCCTCTATTGCGATTGGTGCTGCCGCTTTCGTTAGACGCGGGGCGGCGCTTTATCAAGCTTGGTGGTCCACAGTGTCGCGGTCCACCACAATGAAAACGGCAAAATCTCTTCTTGGTGGCGGGCGCTTAGCATGCTCCGTCCCGCGGGCCAAGCGTCGCGCACAGCGTCGTGTCAGATCATGGCCATGCCGCCGTTGACGTGCAGCGTCTGCCCAGTGACATAGGCCGCCTCGTTCGACGCCAGGAATACGGCCGCTGCGGCGATTTCGTCCGCTTCGCCCATCCGCTTCATCGGGATTGCCCCCATGATCGCGTCTTTCTGCTTGTCGTTGAGCTTGTCCGTCATGGCGCTGGCGATAAAGCCGGGTGCGATGCAGTTCACCGTGACCGAACGCGACGCGATCTCCTGGGCGAGCGATTTGGAGAAGCCGATCATCCCGGCTTTTGCCGCGCAGTAGTTGGCTTGGCCCGGATTGCCGGTGACGCCGACGATCGAGGTGATGTTGATGATTCGACCGAATCGGCGGCGCATCATCGGATGCGTCAGACCACGGGTGAGACGGAAGGCCGCGGTCAGGTCGATCTCGATGACACTGTCCCAGTCTTCGTCAGACATGCGCACGAACAGCCCGTCGCGCGTAACCCCGGCATTATTGACCAGGATATCGACCCCTTGCATTTGGCTCTCGACCGTTTCGGCCAGTGCCTTCTGCTCGTCCCGATCCGCCAGATTGGCGGGAAACACCATCGCGCGATCTCCGAGTGACGCGGCGACCTCTTCCAGCTTCTCCCGACGGGTGCCGTGGAGACCGACGGAGGCGCCGGCGCCGTGAAGCGCCCTGGCGATCGCCTCGCCGATTCCGCCGCTGGCTCCCGTAACGAGCGCCTTGCGCCCGGTCAGATCGAACATCTGTGTCCCCTCTCTCGTTTTCGGTTCTTGCCGTCTGTGGATCAGCCGCCTTCGACAAAGGCCCGCACGTCCTCGGCGGTTCCAATGGCCTTCGCCTCGAGGCTGCGGTCGATGCGGCGGGCAAGCCCGGTCAGTACCTTGCCGCTGCCGATCTCGACGAGGCTGGTGACGCCCGCGCCCGCCAGCCACTCGACGCTTTCGCGCCAGCGGACCTGACCGGTCACCTGGCGAACGAGGCGGCCCCGTATTTCGTCCGGCTCGGATGTCGGGGTCGCGGTGATGTTGGAGACGACCGGCACGACCGGTGCGTCGATCCTGGCCTCGGCAAGGGCCTCGACCATGCGATCCGCGGCCGGCTGCATCAGCCGGCAATGGAAGGGCGCGGAGACCGTGAGCGGGATTGCGCGCTTGGCGCCCCGCTCGGGCGCCAGCGCCACAGCCCGGTCGACGGCCGCCTTGTCGCCGGAAATGACGATCTGCCCGCCGCCATTGTCGTTCGCCGGTTCGCACACGCCGTCCTCGGCCGCGTCCTGGCAAAGCCGCGCAACTTCGCCCGCTTCGAGCCCTAAAATCGCAGCCATTGCCCCCCGCCCCGGCGGGACAGCCTGCTGCATGGCCAGACCGCGTATGCGCAAGAGCTTGGCTGTGTCGGCAAGCGTCAGTGCGCCGGCCGCCGTCAGCGCCGAATATTCGCCGAGCGAATGCCCAGCGACGAAGTTCGCCTGATCGATCCCGAAGCCTTCCGCCTCAAGCGCGCGGACCGCCGCCATGGAGACTGCCATCAAGGCAGGCTGGGCATTCTGCGTCAGCGTTAGCCTGTCTTCGGGGCCTTCTAAGATCAGAGACGACAGTTTTTCGCCAAGCGCTTCGTCGACCTCCTCGAACACCTTGCGACTGTCCGGATAGGCGTCGAACAACGAACGTCCCATGCCGACGCTCTGACTGCCCTGCCCTGGGAAGACCAATGCCATAGTCATGCGAGTACTCCCGATCATCCTCGTAACTGACGCACGCAATGGTTTGGGGAAGGCGTCCCTGTCAAGGGCAGCGTGATTCGCCGCGAAGTACCGCGATAAAACGGTCGTGTGCGCGTTTGTATGATCAACTTAAGATTGTCTCAACGGAATCCGAAGAAAGTATCAGTCAATCAACATTGATGACGTGATCACAGGTTTATCGATGGCGGAATCGGCATTGAGAGTACGCTTCTGAGGAAGAAAGCGGATCGGGACCAGAGGCGCATCACGGTCGAGCATGCCATGATGCGCGAGATGCTGGACAACACGGACCACGGCGTCGTGCTCTATGATCACGATGCCGCCGAGGGCCAGGTCGTAGCCTTCTTCAATGCCAAGGCAGCGAGCTATATGGAGCTTCCTGCGGGCATGCTGCGGGTCGGTCTGTCGCGGCATGCCATCACCGCGTACTGCCAACAACGTGGCGACCATCCCGACGACTTCATCTCGGACGATCATCTCGCACGCGTGGAAAACGGCACCGCGGTGGAGGTGCTCGCATGTCGCCCTTCCGGGCGCCGGATTCTCGCACGCTCCTTTCCCAGAACCGCCGAGGCTGGTTCGCTCACTCTTTATATCGACGTGACCCGCAGTATCGTCAGCGCGCAACGATTGCGCGAAAGCCGCGCGGAATATCGCGCCATGGCCGAGACCGCGCCAATCGGCTTCATTAAAATAGACGCGACGGGAAATGTGCTGTTCGCCAATTCCGCCGCAGGCGAGATGTTCGAGGGGGCCCCCTCCGGCACAGATCTCTCCGCGCGCATCAGGCCGACCGACGGCGAGTCTTTCGCTGACAAGATTCGCATGTCCCAAAGTTTCCAGGCCGAACTCAAAATGCCGTACCATTCGCGGCACCTGATCGTGGCGATGTCACCGTGGAACGGTGCTCACGTCGTCCCCGAACGCATGTTGGCGCTGACCGACGTTACGTCGCTGACCGTTGCCCGCAAGCAGATCGAGCATATGGCCCGACATGACCCTTTGACCGGGCTCGGCAATCGCACGCTTTTCGCGGAGACTTGGGCGAGATTGATGAACGGTGACGAGTGCCACCAAACCGTCGGCGCCATGATCACTGTTGATCTCGATCATTTCAAGCTTGTCAACGACGACTACGGACACGGGATCGGCGATCTGCTGCTGCGAGACGTCGCCGATCGCATCCAGTCGGGTCTGGGGCGAAACGCAACGGCCTTTCGCCTTGGCGGTGACGAATTCGCGGTCGTCATCGAGAAGCCTCATTCGGGCGAATGCCTGGCGGTGGCGAATGCGTTGGTGGGTCTCATTTCACAACCCTTTCCGATCGGCGATCTGACGCTGACCATCGGCTGCTCGGCTGGCATCGCCTCGATGCCCGAAGACGGCAGAACCGTCGACGATCTGCAACGAGCGGCCGACGTCGCGCTCTATCAGGTCAAGCGTAACGGCCGCAGCGGCGTCGCTCATTTCGACCCCGCTCAAGAACGGGAGATGGGCGAGCGACGGCGCCTGGAACTGGATTTGCGCCGCGCCGTCTCGGAGGAATCATTCACCCTCGTCTATCAGCCGCAACTGGACCTCCGGACGGGGCGGATCACCGGCATGGAAGCTCTGATCCGATGGGAAAACAAGCGCTTGGGACGGATGGTGCCGCCGTCGCAGTTTATTCCCATCGCCGAGAGCTGCGGACTGATCACGCTGATCGATCTGTGGGTGATCCGCAGCGCGGTCGAATGCATGCGTGCGTTCATCGATGCCGGCATCGAGCATCCCTTTACCTCGATCAACCTTTCGCCGATCTCGTTGGCACGTGAGGAAATCGTCAGCCAGTTAACCCACACCCTTGAGATCCACCGGGTTCCCCCGAACCTTCTGGAGATCGAGATCACGGAAAGCGTGGCGATCACCGACAAAGAGCTGGTCGGGAAAACCCTGCTGGCCATCCAGAATGCAGGCATCAAAATCGCGATCGACGACTTCGGCGCCGGGCATACAAGTCTGGCATACATCCAGGCGCTTCCGATCAACCGCGTCAAGATCGACCGCTCGATCATCAATGGCATCGGACGGGACGAATCCACCCACGCCATCGTTGCCTCGATCCTCCACCTTTGCGGTCGACTGGGACTCAAACTCACAGCAGAGGGAATCGAGACGGCGGAACAATGGGAAGAACTGCGCGCCCTCGGCACGATCGAGGGGCAAGGTTTTTATCTGGGGCACCCGGAAGCACCCGAGGTCCTACTCAAGCGACTGCGGCGAGAGAGGCCGAGCAGTTCGCCCTATCTTCACGCAGCAACCGCCTGACTTCCAAGCGCCCGAAGCCAGTCCGCGCACGCGCGCCTCGTGACCCTGCCGACACGACCGCCGCCTGGCGGGCATGGCGCCGCGGCATCCCAGCGACAGCGCCGATAGCAGACACGCCGTCGCCGCCGGTTCTTCGATTTCAAACAAAGGGTTGAAAAACCCGCGCAAACCGGATAGGTCCGCGACCGTCAATGCTTGGGTCTCAGCTGGGGGCTGAACGGAAGGCTGCCGGATTGCCGGCAACAGGATGCCGCAGGGCATCGGCTTCCCGTGTCTCCGCTCTCGACGCTCTCGTACAGGCGCCTTTCCAAATTGACCCGATCGTCGGGTTTCGCAGGGAAGTCGCAGAGGCTTAGCCGCTGTACCCAGGCAAAATGCGAACGAAACATGGAAAGGCGATAGCGCATGGCTCTTTACGAGCACGTATTCCTCGCGCGCCAGGACATCTCCAACCAGCAGGTCGATCAGCTCGTCGAGCAGTATCGTGGCGTGTTGGAGTCCAATGGCGGGTCGGTCGGCAAGGTCGAGAATTGGGGTCTGAAGACCCTGACCTACCGGATCAACAAGAACCGCAAGGCCTACTACACCCTCATGAACATCGACGCCCCGTCGGCGGCGGTCCAGGAAATGGAGCGCCAGATGCGCTTCAACGAGGACATTCTCCGCTACATCACGATCCGCGTCGAGGAGCACGAGGAAGGCCAGTCGGCCATGATGCAAAAGCGCGATGACCGGCCCCGCCGTGGCGGCCGCGACGATCGTGGCGGCCGCGAAGACCGTGGCGACCGCGGTCCCCGGCGCGATCGCGACGACGATCGCCCTCGCCGTCCCCGCGACAACGATTCGGAGTAGCCCCAGATGGTCGATATCGCTCAGCTTCCCACCCGCCGGCCGTTCCACCGCCGCCGCAAGTCCGATCCGTTCGCCGGCACCGATTCGCCGAAGATCGACTACAAGGACGTTCGCCTGCTGCAGCGCTACATTTCCGAGCGCGGCAAGATCGTCCCGTCCCGGATCACCGCTGTTTCGCAGAAGAACCAGCGCGCACTTGCCCGTGCGATCAAGCGCGCCCGATTCCTGGGCCTGCTTCCCTACCTGATCAAGTAAACTCGTCTACTCGATCCGGAGCGGCATCTCGCGATGCCGCTCCGCTTCCCTCCGCGTCAGGCCGCAGACGGAATGTCATTCAGCCTAGTTGGGGCCGAGGCCCCTAACTGCCGCGAGCAGGACAGCGCAAGACGCCATGAAACCATCCACCATCCTCATCGCCGTCGTATCGGGCCTTGCCAGCGCGCTCCTGTTCGCGGGGCTCGTACTGCAATCGACCTCGGCGATCAGTTTTGCCCTGGCGGCCCCGATCCCGATCGCCATCGCCAGCCTCGGCTGGGGTTCGGTCGCCGGATTCATTGCTTCCGCAGTCGCCGGCATGACGATTTACGCCATTGCCCTGTCCGTCCCGAGCGCGCTGACCCTGTTCGCGACCATGGCGTTGCCGATGGCGGTCGCGGGCCACCTTGCCGGATTGGCGCGTCCCACGGTCGAACCCTTGCTGGCCAATGAAGCTACTTCGGCCCGCAAATCCGGGAGCAATCTCGACTGGTATCCCCTGGGGCGCGTGCTGTTCGCGATCTCGGCGATGGCGATCGCCGCCTGCCTGTTTCTCGGGTGGCTGCTCGGCTATGACCCGGACGCCTTCGTCCCGGCAGTTGTCGAGGCGCTTGGCCAGGGCGGCGGCCCGGGGATGGAGACGCTGAGCGAAACGCAATTGCGCGAGTTCGCGAAACTGGTCATCGCTCTCGTGCCGTACGTCCAACCGGCGCTCCTCACCGTCACTCTCGTCAGCGGCCTTTATCTTGGCGCGGCCGTCGTGCGCGTATCTGGCCGCTTGCCGCGACCCAAGGATGACATCCCGTCGGCGACCCACTTGCCGAAAATTTCCCTCCCGATCTTCGGCGTAGCACTTGCGGGAGCCTTCATCGGCGGAACCATCGGCCTCGTCGCCGCCGTTTTCGTCGGCGCGTTGGGGGCCGCCTTCACCTTGCTGGGGCTGGCGAGCCTCCATCGTCGCACCCGGGGACGTCCGGGCCGAGGCCTGGTGCTGTTTACGAGTTATGCGGCGATCCTGCTGCTGTCTTTCCCGATCGTCCTGTTCATGGCGCTCGGGCTCTTCGAAACCTGGCGCGGCCGAGACGGGCCGTCGCTCAGCCAATCCTGAACAACCGATCCCGATCCAGAAAGGACAAGATCATGGACGTCATTCTTCTCGAACGCATCGCCAAACTCGGCCAAATGGGCGACACCGTAAAGGTGCGCAACGGCTTCGCCCGCAACTATCTTCTGCCGACTGGTCGCGCGCTGCGCGCCAACGACGCCAACCGCGCGCGCTTTGAAGCGGAAAAGAGCCAGTTGGTAGCTCGCAACGAAGAGCGCAAGGGCGAAGCCAAGAGCGTCGCCGCGACGCTCGAAGGCAAGCGATTCGTCGTCGTGCGCTCGGCCGGCGAAACCGGCCAGCTCTATGGGTCGGTATCAACCCGCGACATCGCCGACATCCTCGCTGGCGAGGGCTTCAAGGTCGGCCGCAACGAGATCCAGCTCAACGAACCAATCAAGCGGATCGGTCTGCATCCGATCGCCATCGCGCTTCATGCCGACGTCGAGGTCGAGATTTCGATCAACGTCGCCCGCTCTCCCGACGAGGCAGAGCGTCAGGCCCGCGGCGAGGAACTCACCTCCGCCGATGCCATCTACGGCCTCGACGAAGAGGAAAGCTTCGACGACGAGGAACAGGAAGACGGGGAAGAGCAGGAAGACGGCGAGGATGCTTCGGGCGAAGCGTCCGCCTCCGACGATACGGCGGAGAGCGACGAAGCTCAGTAGAACCGCAGGCCGGCCAGCGCGAGTTCAGACGCGCTTGGCATACAGTCAGCTTGAGAGTGTGAAAGGCTTCGCTTCGGCGGAGCCTTTTTTGTTGCCATTGGCGCCTTTGCGCTTAAATCTAACAGCGCAGCTTATGTTTTCGCACTCCGGCGGCCATGAGTGGCCGCGGATTCTCTGGACCAAGGTCAGGGGATTTCGATGACGAACCGCGTTCTGTCCACCTATCTCTCCCACCTTTTTCGCTTCGGAAACCTGACCGTCACGGACCCGGATGGCCGTTCGTCGCGATGGGGCGACGGGAGCGGCAAACCGCTGCATATTCGGTTCAACTCGAAGTCGGCGGAGTGGGGTGTCGCGATCAACCCCGGTCTTAAATTCGGCGAATCCTACATGAATGGCGGCGTCGATATGGTCGAGGGCAGCATCTTCGACCTGCTGAGTCTCGTGTTCCGCAATGGCGGCAACGACGTGGCGAACGAGCCTTGGATGCGGGCGATCGCCCGGATGCGACTGCTTTATCGCCGCTATATCCAGAACAACACGCCGCAACGGGCACGCGCCAACGTCCATCACCATTACGACCTGTCGAGTCAGCTCTACGATTTGTTCCTCGATACGGACCGGCAATACAGTTGCGCCTATTTCGAGACTCCCAATGCCAGCCTCGATCAGGCACAGCTTGCCAAGAAGCGCCATATCGCAGCCAAGCTCTTCTTCGACCGGCCGGACCTGCGGACGCTCGACGTCGGCTGCGGCTGGGGTGGGCTCGGGCTGTATCTGGCCCAGCACCTTGACGCGAAGGTGACCGGGGTCACGCTGTCCGACGAGCAGCTGGCGATCGCGCAACGGCGGGCTGCCGAATCGGGGCTTACCGGACACGCCGATTTTCGCCTGGAGGACTACCGCGACACCCAAGGGCCCTTCGATCGGATCGTCTCGGTGGGCATGTTCGAGCATGTCGGTCTCGACTTCTATGAAGACTATTTCGGGCAATGCGCGCGTCTCCTCCACGACGACGGGGTCATGCTGCTGCACACGATCGGGCGAATCGAAGAGCCGGCGAACACCAACGCCTTCATCGGCAAATACATTTTCCCGGGCGGCTACCTGCCCTCCCTGTCGCAGGTGACAAAAGCCACCGAGCGCAGCGGCCTGATCGTCACCGACGTCGAAGTTCTCCGGCTGCATTATGCCGACACCCTGCGGCATTGGCGGGAACGCTTCCAAGCCCGGCGCGAGGAGGCCAAGGCGATCTATGACGAGCGATTCTGCCGCATGTGGGAATTTTACCTCGCAGTGTCCGAAACGGCGTTTCGCTGGCAGGATCTCGTCGTGTTCCAGGTCCAGCTGACGAAGAAGCTCGATACCCTCCCGACGACGCGTGACTACATCTACGAAACCGAGACCCGGTTGCGGCAGATGGAACAGGCTGCGGGCCACGCTGGGCGGTCCGAATCATGGGGCGGCCGCAACGCGGCGGAGTAGCCGAGGCGGTTTCGCGCGCGATCTGCTGTCAACGCGCGGCGGATTTTATCCCCGCAGTTATGCACAGCACTTCACAGGTTTCGGCGAACCCATTCATATCGTCGCAAGAGTGCCAATTTGCTAGGATCGCGGCGGTCCATGGTGTAGTCCGAGCACATCCTGAAACGGCGGTAGAGGTCACGCGGCATGGCGGATGCGGCGCGTAAAATCGATGACGAAACGGCGTTGTATCGTGAGGCTCCGAGCAACATCGAGGCCGAGCAGGCGTTGCTCGGCGCCATGCTGGTCAACAACGACGCCTATTATGTCGTCCACGACTTTCTGAAACCCGACCACTTCTTCGAGCCGCTGCACCGGGAGATCTTCGGCAAGACGTCGGAGATGATTCGGATGGGCAAGATCGCCAACCCGGTGACGATCAAGACCTTCCTCGCGGCCAACGACAAGGTGGGCGATTTCACCGTCGCACAATATCTCGCGCGGCTTGCCGCCGAGGCGACGACCATCATCAACGCCACCGACTATGGTCGTGCGATCTACGATCTGGCGATTCGCCGTTCGCTGATCCGGATCGGCGAGGACGTGGTCAATATCGCCTTCGACGCGCCGCTCGACATGGAGCCGAAGAGCCAGATCGAGGACGCCGAGCGCCGCCTGTTCGAGTTGGCGGAGACCGGCCGCTACGACGGCGGCTTCCAGTCTTTCACCGACGCGGTGACGCTGGCCGTCCAGATGGCCACCGCCGCCAAGGACCGCGATGGCGGTCTCTCCGGCGTTTCCTCGGGCATTATCGGGCTCGACGGGCGCATGGGCGGGTTGCAGGCCTCTGATCTGATCATCCTCGCGGGTCGTCCTGCCATGGGCAAGACGTCGCTCGCTACCAACATCGCCTTCAACATCGCGGCGGCCTACGAGCCGGCCGAGCAGGCGGACGGCAGCTTCAAGGCGAAGAACGGCGGCGTCGTCGGTTTCTTCAGCCTGGAAATGTCGGCCGAACAGCTCGCCACCCGTATCATCTCCGAACAGACCGAAATCTCCTCGTCCAAGATCCGGCGCGGCAACATCAACGATCAGGAGCTCACCAAGCTGATCGGCTGTTCGGAGATGATGCAGAAGCTGCCGCTTTATATCGATCAGACCGGCGGTATCTCGATCGCGCAGCTTTCGGCCCGCGCCCGGCGCCTGAAGCGGCAGCGCGGGCTCGACGTGATGATCATCGACTACGTCCAGCTGATGCAGGGGTCGAGCCGGACCCAGGGCAACCGCGTCCAGGAAATCACCGAGATCACCACCGGCCTCAAGGCCTTGGCGAAGGAACTGAACGTGCCGATCATCGCCCTGTCGCAGCTTTCGCGACAGGTGGAAAGCCGCGACGACAAGCGGCCGCAGCTTTCCGATCTGCGCGAATCCGGTTCGATCGAGCAGGACGCCGACGTGGTGATGTTCGTCTATCGCGACGAATATTACCTCGCGAACCGGGAGCCGAAGCCGGGCACCGACGAACATTTGAAATGGGAGCAGGCCCTGAACGACGCGCGCGGCAAGGCCGAAGTCATTATCGCAAAGCAGCGCCACGGCCCGACCGGAACCGTCCCCCTCGCCTTCCAGGCCGAATACACCCGCTTCACCGATCTTGCGGACGACAGCTATCTTCCCGAGCGGTTCGAGTAGTCTCCCGACGATGCCGCTTTCCCCGATCCCGGCCAGCGTGAGCCCGGACCGCATGCCGGTCGTCGAGATCGACCGCGCCGCGCTGATCGCCAATTGGCGGATGCTGGATTCACGCAATCCCGGCGCCCGCACTGGCGCGGCGGTCAAGGCGAACGGCTATGGCCTTGGCGCGGCCGAGGTGGCGGCAGCGTTGTCGGAAGCCGGTTGCCGCGATTTTTTCGTTGCTTGGGCCGAGGAAGGAGTCGCTTTGCGCGACTCGCTGGACCGGTTGCAGGCCAACGCGTCGACCGCGTCTGCGGCGCCTCGCATCTACGTGCTTCAGGGCCTGGAGCCCGCAACGGTTCCGCTTCATTTGGAGCGAAACCTCACGCCGGTGCTCTCGACGCCGGACAACATCGCCGTCTGGCGCGAGGGGCTACGAGCTACCACACGCAAAGCGCCCGCCGCGTTGCAACTCGAAACCGGCATGAACCGGCTCGGCCTTGCAGCGGAAGATGGCCGCTTGGCCGCTGAACTCGCCGCCTCCGGCGAACTCGACCTGTGCCTGGTCATGAGCCATCTGGCCTCCGCGGACGAACCAACCTCGCAGAGCGCCGAGCAACTCGAACGGTTTCGGGCGCTCGCCGGGCTGTTTCCGTCGGTTCCCCGGTCCTTTGCCAATTCCGCCGGTATCTTTCTCGGCCCCGACTACGCATTCAATCTGACACGGCCCGGCATCGCGCTGTATGGCGGCGAGGCAGGCCCCGGCTCGTCGGAAGCGGTCAGGACCGTTGCGCGGCTGACCGCCTCGGTTCTCCAGGTGCGAGTCGCCAAAACCGGCGAGGCGGTCGGCTATGGCGCGGCGGCAAGGCTGAGCAGAGATACCCGAATCGCCACCGTCGGCATCGGCTATGCCGACGGCTACCACCGTGCCGCGTCGGGTGCCGGCGTGGGGATGCGTCAGCTGCGGCCCGGAGCGGACGCCATTCTCGCCGGCCGGCGGGTCCCGGTGCTCGGTCGAGTGTCGATGGACCTCACCCTCCTGGATGTCACCGACCTTCCCGAAGATGCCGTCCGCCCCGGCGCGCGGACGGAATTCTTCGGCCCGGACATGCCCATCGACGCGGTGGCGACAGCCGCCGGCACCATTGCCTATGAATTGCTGACCGGCCTCGGGCCGCGAGTGAAGCGGCGCTGGTCGCGCGACGACACCTTCAGCTGAGGCCCTGGCTCATCCAGTGGAGGATCTTGCTAGGTCCGAAAAGCAGCATGGCGACCGCTAAGCTCGTGATAACGACAAGCTGCAGGCACGCGATCGCGTTCAGCCATGTGCGGAAAGGCTCTTTGTGGGTCTTGTGGCGAATGATTCGTTGCGCGGAAATGGCGCCGATGCTGCCACCGAGTAGGGCAAGGCGCAGGAGGCTTTTCTCCGGTATGCGTCTTGCGCCGGCTCTCGCCTTGGCCTTGTCGGAAACGAAGGCGAAATAGGCAGCGATGTTGATCGCCAGGAAATATAGTCCAATCCACAACGCCATCCGATCGTCTTTCGAAGAATGTCAGATTGGCGAAAAGCGCTTTCCAAGCGCTGTCTCGCGCCGGCTTATCGGCCATCTAACATCGAGCTGCGGGCCTGCTCGCACGATTGCCGCACCCCTGGCTCTGTCTTGCGTCGCCGTTCGGAGTTGCGGTAGGGCGGGGTTTGTTTATGTTTCGTTCCAGTCGACGCGCCAGTTTCCAAGGTTTCAATGGCCAAACCAAAACTCAGCTTCATATGCCAGAACTGCGGTGCGGTCACCACGCGCTGGCAGGGCAAATGCGACGCCTGCGGTGAGTGGAACACCATCGTCGAGGAAAACACGTCCGGCGGGATCGGCGGTGGACCGCAACGCGGCCGGCGCAAGGGCAGCCCGTCGGCACTGCTGCCGCTCTCGGGCGAGATGGAAGAAGCCCCGCGCATCGTCTCCGGCATCGACGAGTTCGACCGGGCGACCGGCGGCGGCATCGTGCGTGGATCGGCTCTGCTCATCGGCGGCGATCCCGGCATCGGCAAATCGACCCTGCTGATGCAGGCGGCCGCGGCGCTGTCACGCGGCGGAAACAGTGTCGTCTATGTCTCCGGGGAAGAGGCTGTGGCGCAGGTGCGCCTTCGCGCCCAGCGCTTGAAGGCGTCGGACACGTCGGTGCAGCTCATGGCCGAGACCAATGTCGAGGACATCCTCGCGACTCTCGCCGAAGCCCGCCGGCCAGACCTCGTCATCATCGATTCGATCCAGACGCTGTGGAGCGACATGGCCGAATCGGCGCCGGGAACCGTGACCCAGGTCCGCACAGGCGTGCAGGCCCTCGTGCGCTACGCCAAGGCCAGCGGCGCGGCGGTGATTCTCGTCGGCCACGTCACCAAGGATGGCCAGATCGCCGGCCCCCGGGTTGTCGAGCACATGGTCGACGCGGTCCTCTACTTCGAGGGCGAAGGCGGCCACCACTACCGAATCCTGCGCACCGTCAAGAACCGCTTCGGACCCACCGACGAGATCGGCGTCTTCGAGATGAGCGACATCGGACTGCGGGAAGTGCGCAACCCGTCGGAACTGTTTCTTGGCGAGCGCAACGAAAAAGCGCCCGGCGCCGCCGTCTTCGCCGGCATGGAAGGAACCCGTCCGGTCCTCGTGGAGATCCAGGCCCTGGTCGCGCCGTCGGCGCTCGGGACGCCCCGTCGCGCGGTTGTCGGTTGGGATCAGCCGCGACTCGCGATGGTCCTGGCGGTGCTCGAAGCCCATTGCGGCGTGCGGCTCGGCCAGCACGACGTCTACCTCAACGTCGCCGGCGGCTTCCGGATTTCCGAACCGGCGGCGGACCTCGCGGTCGCGGCGGCGCTGGTCTCGTCGCTAAGCGGCGCTGCCCTGCCCTCCGACTGCGTCTATTTCGGCGAAGTCTCTCTCTCCGGCGCGGTGAGGCCCGTCGCCCATGCGGGACAGCGCCTCAAGGAGGCCGAAAAGCTTGGTTTCCGGCAATCGGTCTTGCCGGCGGCCAGCGCCGATCTGCCGCGCTCGGGCGAGATGGTGCCGCATGAAGTGGAGACCCTGCCCGACCTCGTCGGCCGGGTCGCGTCAGGTGGTCTTCAATCCGACGGTTGATTTTCACGCCGCCCCCTAGTGTAAAATGGACACCAAAGAGGTAAGGCGTCATTCGCAGGCATGTCATACTGGCATCTGCCACCCGCGCCTGATCCGAACGTCCACGGGACCGATCATCCATGACCGTTACTCTTCTCGACGCGATCCTATTCGCACTCATGCTGGTTTCGGCGCTTCTTGCCATGGTGCGCGGCTTCTCCCGCGAAATCCTTTCGGTGATCTCCTGGCTGGTGGCGGCCGTTGCCGCCTTTCTCTTCTACAAGCCGCTGACGCCCTATTTCGCCGAGTACATCTCATCCGACACAGTGGCGATGGCGGCCTCGGCAGCCGCGATCTTCCTCGTCACGCTGATCATCGTGTCCTACATCACGCTGCGGATCGCCGACTTCATCATCGATAGTCGCATCGGCGCGCTCGACCGCGTTCTCGGCTTCGTCTTCGGCGCCGTGCGCGGCCTCCTTCTCGTCGTGGTGGCCATGCTGTTCTTCAATTGGCTGGCGCCGGAGAACCAGCCGGAATGGGTCGCCAACGCCTGGTCCAAGCCGTATCTGGACAATTTTGGCAAGCAATTGGTCGCGGCGCTGCCGGAGAACCCCGAGCAGATCATCCTCGAGAAGATCAAGGGCGCCGACGGCGAGTCGGCGACGGATACGCCCCCCGCCCCTGAAGAACCCGCATCCGTCGAGGGAGCGATCGAGGATTCAAGCGGGACGGAGCCGACGCAGCCTCAGTAACGGCTGCCAGGATTCCGGAACTCCGACAGCCACACCCTCGCGCCCCGCCCCATACGGGCCTATATGATGAAGACCTCATCGCAAGCCGACAGACACCGGCAAACGGCGGATAATCTCATGGACGAAACGCCATTCGGCGACGACGAACTGCACGAAGAGTGCGGCGTCTTCGGCATTTTCAAACGAACCGATGCCGCCGCGGTGGTGACGCTTGGCCTTCATGCGCTTCAGCACCGCGGCCAGGAAGCGGCGGGGATCGTTTCCTATGACGGCTCGCAATTTCATGTCGAGCGCCATGCCGGTCTGATCGGCGATACCTTCACCAAGCAGGCCGTTCTCGAGCGTCTGCCGGGAACTTCCGCGATCGGCCATACCCGCTACGCCACCACCGGCGGCGGCGGCTTGCGCAACGTCCAGCCCTTCTTCGCCGAATTGTCTGCCGGCGGCTTCGCGGTCGCGCACAACGGTAACATCACCAACGCCCTGACCATTCAGCGCGAGCTGCAACGCCGCGGCTCCATCTTCTCCTCCACCTCCGACACCGAAACCATCCTGCATCTCGTGGCCACGAGCGCGGCACGGCATTTCGTTGAAAAGCTGATCGACGCCCTATCGCGGCTCGAAGGCGCTTTCTCGCTGGTCGGGCTCTCGTCGAAGAAGATGGTCGGCGTGCGCGACCCTCTCGGGATTCGGCCGCTCGTGCTCGGCGATCTCGAGGGATCGCCGATTCTCGCATCGGAGACCTGCGCCCTCGACATCATCGGCGCCGACTTCGTTCGCGACATCGAGCCCGGGGAGCTCGTCGTGATCAGCGAGGACGGAATCGAAAGCATCTTCCCATTCCAGGCGCGCCGCCCCCGATTCTGCATCTTCGAATATGTCTATTTCGCCCGCCCCGATTCCACTGTGGAGGGCCGCAACGTCTACGAGATTCGCAAGAAGATCGGCGGCGAACTGGCACGTGAGAGCCATGTGGAAGCCGACATCGTCGTGCCGGTTCCCGATTCCGGCGTGCCCGCTGCGATCGGTTATGCTCAGGAGGCCGGTCTGCCCTTCGAGCTCGGGATCATACGCAACCATTATGTCGGCCGAACCTTCATCCAACCGACCGACTCTATTCGCCACATGGGCGTGAAGCTGAAACATAATGCCAACCGCCGGATGATCGAAGGCAAGCGCGTCATCCTCGTCGACGATTCGATCGTGCGTGGAACGACCAGCCAGAAGATCGTGCAGATGGTGCGCGAGGCCGGCGCGACCGAGGTCCACATGCGGATCGCCTCGCCGCCGACCCGCGCCAGCTGCTTCTACGGTGTCGACACGCCGGAAAAGGCCAAGCTGCTGGCTTCGCGCATGACGATTGAGGAGATGGCCGACTTCATCAAGGTCGACTCGCTGTCGTTTCTGTCGATCGACGGGTTGTACCGCGCCACCGACGAGCCCTCGCGCAACAAGCTGACGCCGCAGTTCTGCGATGCTTGCTTTACCGGCGACTATCCGACCTCGCTGACCGATCAGGACGGCACGGAAAACGTCCGGCCACTCTCGCTGCTGGGTGGTGCGGGCTGAACACGGAACGCTCCCTGAATATCGCGATCTTCGCGGGGAGGCAGTGCCGTGGGGAAACATAGGACCTGAGCGCGTTCGGCCAAGCCGTTGCCGGCAGGGCTCAAAGCTACGGATGGCGCCTTTCCGGCGGATCGATATGACGCAAATGCTGACAGACAAGATCGCGCTGGTCACCGGGGCCTCGCGCGGTATCGGCTACCACATCGCCAAGGGCCTCGCCGCCGAGGGAGCGCATGTCATCGCGCTGGCGCGCACCGTCGGCGGCCTCGAAGAACTCGACGATGAGATCAAATCGACCGGCGGATCGGCGACGCTCGTCCCCCTCGATCTGACCGACATGGCCGGGATTGACCGCCTCGGTGGCGCCATCAACGAGCGCTGGGGTCGACTCGACGTCCTGGTCGCCAATGCCGGGCTGCTCGGCGTCCTCGCGCCGATCGGCCACATCGAGGCGAAGACCTTCGATAAGACCATGACGGTCAACGTGAACGCGACCTGGCGACTGATCCGCACCGTCGATCCATTGCTGCGCAAATCCCTGGCCGGACGCGCCATTGTGATGTCGTCCGGGGCCGCCCATTCGGCCAAGGCGTTCTGGTCGCTCTACGCAGCCTCCAAGGCGGCCTGCGAGGCGATGGTTCGTTCCTGGGCGAACGAGACCCAGAGTCTGCCGCTCCGGGTCAATTCGGTCAATCCGGGCGCGACGCGCACCGCCATGCGGGCGCAAGCGATGCCGGGCGAGGATCCCAAGCCCCTGCCGACCGCGCGTGAGGTGGCGTCGAAGATCGTGCCCCTCGCCTTCGCGGACGTGGTCGAGACCGGCAAGCTCTTCGACGTGCGCGAAAATCGCTTCCTGGATTACCGCGACCCCGCCTGATCCGCGGGCGCCGAGCGTGTTTCGCGTTTCGCGCGCTTGCCGAAGGCTCGCACCGAAAAGCCAACCGAAATAAAATAGGCGATCGCGGTTAGCGTCAGCGTCTCCCAGAAGAAGCTGAGCAACAGGGCGACGTAGAGAACGAAGCCCAGGATGATCGGGATGGCGTAGTCGCGCGGCACCCGGATGCCGGCTCCCTTGCCCGACCACGTCGGCAGGCGGCTCGACATCAAAAGGCCGATAAACACGAGATAGACCGACGCAATCGTCGCGGTGATCTCGGGGAAGCCGAGATTAAGACCGGAAAAGCCCACATACATCGGGAACAGGGCCAAGCCCGCACCGGCCGGTGCCGGTACGCCGACGAAGAACGCCGAATGCGATTTTGGGCGTTTCGGATCGTCGAGCATGGTGTTGAAACGGGCGAGCCTGAGTGCGCAGGCGCTCGCATAGAGCAACGCTGCGATCCAGCCGAAGGCTCCCGCCTCGTTGAGCATATAAGTGTACAATACGAGACCCGGCGCGACCCCGAAATTGACGATGTCGGCGAGCGAATCCATTTCCGCGCCGAAGCGACTCTGGCCCTTCAATAGCCGCGCGACGCGGCCGTCGATCCCGTCGAGAAACGCCGCGCCGAGCACCATTCCGACGGCGAACTCGAATTGACCCTCGAAAGCCAGTCGGATGCCGGTCATCCCGGCGCAGATCGACAGGATGGTGATGAGGTTCGGGACGATGTGGCGGAACGGAATGCGCCGGCGTACCGGGCCGTCTTCCACGTCGGGCTTACCGGGATCGAACGGGGGAAACGGAGATTCGATCGGCATCAGTCGCGCCTCGACGGCCAGGTTGGCAAATTGTCGCCGAACTCGGCGATGACGGTTTCGCCCGCAATGGCGATCTGTCCTTCCGCCACGCGCGGCCGGGCTCCGTCGGGCAAATAGATATCGAGACGCGAGCCGAAGCGGATCAGGCCGAAGCGCTCACCCGCCTCGATCCGATCCTCGACCTTGGCCCAGCAAATGATCCGCCGTGCGACGAGCCCGGCGATCTGCACCACGCCGATCTCGCCCCTCGGCCCGTCGATGACCATCGAACTGCGCTCGTTGACCTCGCTCGCCTTGTCCAGCTCGGCATTGCGAAATTCGCCTTCGCGATAGGCAATGTGCCGGATTCGGCCCCGCATCGGCGCCCGATTCACATGACAATCGAAGACATTCATGAAAACCGAGATGCGCAGCATCGGATCGGTGCCGAGATCGAGTTCGGCCGGCGGCACAACATGGCCGACGAGCGACACGCGGCCGTCCGCCGGGCTGACGGCCAGATGATCGGCGATCGGCGTCACCCGCTCGGGGTCACGAAAGAAATATGCGCACCAGGCCGTCAGGATGAGGCCGATCCAGAACAGCGGCTCCCATAGAAAGCCGAGCACGACGGCCGCCACGAAGAACGCGGCGATAAACGGGTAGCCCGCCTTATGGATGGGTACGAATGCGTTTCGGATCGAGGCGATGATATCCACGGTCTGTCTTCTTCCTTCGTGATCCTGGGATGATCCCGACCCTTGCGATAGGGATAGACGAGAGTTGAGGCAAGCAGGCACGCGACGAGCGCCGCCGTCGATCGGAGACGACTGCGTGCACCCGCCGTTCGAAGTTCGGGCGCGCCTCGAAAGATGTGGCACGACAGGACCGCCGACAAGGCGATGCGGCGTGGTCGGCGTCAGACTTCCTCGGTTCGGCGCCGTTCGATGACGCCGAACTCGTCCGCTTCGCGAGCCCGCCGAAGCGCTTCCTCGGCTTCCGTGGCCTCGCGCTGCATCGCCCACATCTCGGCATACAGCCCGCCGGCTTCGAGTAGTTCGCGGTGCGACCCCCGTTCGACGATCTCACCCGACTTCAGGACGATGATTTCGTCGGCGTCGATGATCGTGGAAAGCCGATGCGCGATGGTCAACGTCGTGCGCTCCTTCGACACCAGATCGAGCGCCGCCTGTATCTCCTGCTCGGTGTGCGTATCGAGCGCCGAGGTCGCCTCGTCGAGTACCAGGATCGGCGGGGCTTTGAGGATCGTGCGGGCGATCGCCACACGCTGCTTCTCTCCCCCGGACAATTTCAGCCCGCGCTCGCCGACCATCGAATCAAAGCCATCCGGCAATTCCTGGATGAATCCGGCAATCTGCGCGAGTTCGGCAGCGCGGCGCACTTCCTCTTCGCTCGCTCCGATGCGGCCATAGCGGATGTTGTAGGTGATCGTATCGTTGAACAGTACCGTGTCCTGCGGCACGATTCCGATCGCGGCGCGCACCGATTCCTGGCGCACGCGGGCGATATCCTGACCATCGATCAGGATGCGGCCGGACTGGATATCGTAGAACCGGAAAAGCAACCGCGAGATGGTCGATTTGCCGGCTCCGGAGGGGCCGACGATCGCCACCGACTTGCCAGGCGGAACGTCGAAGGAAATGCCTTTCAGGATTACGCGCGCCGGATCGTAGCCGAAGCGCACATCCTCGAAGCGGATTGCGCCTTCGCTGACCTTCAGAGCCGGGGCATCAGCAGGGTCCTTTACCTCCGCCTCGACATCGAGCAGATCGAACATCGCCTCGATGTCGGTCAGCCCCTGCCGGATTTCGCGATAGATGAAGCCGATGAAGTTGAGCGGAATCGACAACTGCATCAGCATTGCGTTGATGAAGACGAAATCGCCGAGCGTCTGCGTTCCGGCTCGCACCTCAAGCGCCGACATCACCATTGCCACGGCCATTCCGGCGCCGAAAATCAGCCCCTGACCGAAATTCAGCCAGCCGAGCGAAGTCCATATCCGCGTCGCCGCGATCTCGTAGCGAGACATCGCCCGATCGAAGCGTTCGGCTTCCATCGCCTCGTTGCCGAAATATTTGACCGTCTCGAAATTCAACAGCGAGTCGATCGCCTTGGTGCTGGCGTCGGTGTCGGAATCGTTCATGTCGCGGCGAATGCCGATCCGCCAGTCGCTCGCCTTGATGGTGAACCAGCTGTAGAGCCCCACCGTGGTGGCGATGACGGCCAGATAGCTGACGCCGTAGGCGAAGCCGAAGATGATCGCCACGAGGGCGAATTCCAGGATGGTCGGCAGCGTGTTGAGGATCGTAAATCGCACGATCGACTCGATGCCCTTGGTGCCGCGTTCGATGATGCGCGACAGGCCGCCCGTCCGTCGCTCCAGATGAAACCGCATCGACAATTGGTGCATGTGGACGAAGGTCCGATAGGCCAGCCGGCGCACGGCATATTGGCCGACCCGCGCGAACAGCGCGTCGCGAAGCTGGTTCAGCCCGACCGAGAACACCCGCGCGACATTATAGGATACCACCAGCGTGATAGCCCCCGTCAGCGCCAGCGGCAGCCATGCGCGCGCCGAATCAGCCCCATCCAGCGCGTCCGTGGCCCATTTATAGAAATACGGAACCAGAACCGTGAGCAGCTTGGCCAGCACCAGGAAGAAGGTCGCATAAGCGACCCGCATCCTGAGATCCGGTCGGTCCGACGGCCACATGTAAGGCCAGAGATTGGCCAGCGTCGTCAGCGTCGATCCGCTGTCGCCCGATATACGTTTCCCGGCTTTTTGCGCCAAGATGGTCCTTTCCAACGAAGCGGCGCGACGGGAGGAGCCGGCGCGCCGTCGACGCTCTGAAGTTGGTTCGGGACGGTCAGTGCCCCGGCGAGAGCGAGGCAGTCGCCGCCGCGCCCCCATTCGATGCATCCACGCCGGCTGCGATCACGTCATCGAACTGAACGGATAGCCGAAGCGCAAAACACTTTCATGGCGGAACATCGGTCGAAGGCCTCCCGATTCAAGCGGACGGGAACTGCCTAATTGCGTTGTGCCGGCTCGACTGCGTCCGCTTCCCGCGCGTCGTCTTGCGCCGCAGGCAATCGGAAGACCTGTCCTGGATAGATCAGGTCCGGGTCGCGAATGCGATTGCCGTTGGCGAAGTAGATCACGGTGTAGCGGCTGCCCTGTCCGTAGGTGTCGCGGGAGATTCTCCACAACGTGTCGCCTTTGCGGATGATCACCCGCCCGGTCGCCGTCGCAAGGGGGGCTTGGCGGTTGATCGGAACGTCAAGCGCTAGGGCGGCGTTCGCCTCGCCTTCGGTCGCTCCAACGGAGGGCTGCTCCTGCAAGGTCGCCGACGCCTGCCTCTCGCCCCCAATATCAGATTTCGGCTGGAGCGGTATCGTCGGCGCAGAGACCTTGGTTTCGGTGCGCGGCGCCATCAATGGCGGCGACGATTCCGTGTCGGTCGCGTCGGGCGCTGCCGATGCTTCAGCGCGCGTGCGATCCTCTCCAATTTCAGGTGTCCCGATGCCCGTCTGCGAACGCGGCTCGACGATTTGCACCGGTTGGTCCACTGAGGGTCGGTCAGTCGACGGCGTCGGATTGGTATCCTGCCGAGCGGGCGCGGCCCGCTGCTTTGGCAAGGTAGGGAGCGTGCCCTCCGACCGGGAAACCGGCGCCTCGGCTGCAGGCGTCTCAGCGCCCTGAGGAATGTCTCCGGCGTTTGTATCCGGCGACGAACTGCTTTTGGGTATGTCGGACGCCCCGCTTGTCGGGTCGGCAGCGCGGCCTGTCACCGAAACGCTGTCGTCAACCGGCGGGGAAGCCGCGGCGATTCGTGTTTCAGCCTCCGACCGGTCGGCCATTGCCACACCTGGAGACGGACTGACCTCCGCCGCACCGTTGGCAGGGGGCGGCGCGATCGCCGCGACTGCCTGCCCCTCGGGCCGCGTGAATGGCACCTCTGCCCGCGCCGTCACATTCCCGTCGACCGCCACCTGATCGGCTCGCACGAGGTGATCGCCAACCGCGACCGGGCGCTCGGCAGTCACCAGAAATCGATTGTCGGCGCTCGCCCTGTCCTCCGCCACCAGGACGTTGTCGAGATAGATGCGGACCGAGGTGCCTGCGTCGGCGGCTCCCGCGACGAAGACTTTCTCACCCTCGACTTCAACGGCTTCGATCCGCAACCTTGGCGACGTCGCCGGCTCCGGTGCCTTGTCCTTCTCACCCGCCTCACCCCGCCTCGGCAGGATCGCGGCGTTCGTATCGACCGGCTTTTCCGATCCGGCAGCAGGGGCAGATGTCGGAGCCTCGTCTTGCGAAATCGATGAAGCGGGCCTTCCGGCAGCCGCCGTTTCGACGCCCGGGCCACCCGATCCGGCTACTTGCCCCGATGGCGAGGCCGGGACTGTCATCAGTCGCGACGCCTCGTCCGGCGCTTCCACCATCGCGAGCACGTCTTCTCCCCGTCCCGGCTGCGGCACGCTGACGATTGCAGTCTCACTTGATTCGGTGGTCGCGCCCTCCGGCGTCATCGCGGTGAGCGAGATCGCGTGCTCACCCGGCGTCAGCGGCTCAGGCAGGACGATGACGAACTCGCCCGCTTCATTGGCGGTGTCCTCACCGACCACGGTCTTGCCCGCGAGCAGAGTAACCCGGCTTCCTGGCGCGGATCGTCCGGCAATGAGGGTCGAACCATCCGGCTCGACGCGCAGAAGGTCGAACAGCGGTCGGTCGCCGGCCGACGCCTCGCCTTCCGTCGGAGGAACTGAACTTACGGATTCCAACGGCGATGCGGGCTGCTTCTCCGCAGTCGTCGCGTCGGCGGCTTCGAGCTTTGCGGAAATGTCCGGGCGCGGTGCAGCACCGGTGGAATCTGGCACGATCCGTGCCGCTTCATCCGACGTTGCAGATTGCTCGGACGATGTCGTGCGTACGTTCGCCCTTTCCGTTTCGCCATCACCGCTGGTCGATGGCCGATCCGGATCGGGTTGCGCGACCGACGCACTGTCCTGCTGCGTCGCGACCTCCTCGGAAGCCGGCAAATTTTCCGTTTGCGCGATGCGCAATTTTTCACTGCTCAGCATGTCCCAGTATCCGAGCACGATCGCGACCAGGAGAACCAGGCACAGGAAGACGATTCCGAGGGCTTTTCGCTGCATGATCGCACCATCTTCGCCGGTTCAACGTCGCCGGATCGAAGAATTCGAGAGATGTTACACGACCTTTATCGAAGCACCGCCCGGCTCACAAGGTCGCGCCTTGCGGCAGGCAGCTCCGCCGCATCGAACGGCGCAACCCCTTGCGAACACTCATAAAGGACGGCGAAGCCCGTCAGTCCTCGCAATCGCCGGAAAACCGCTCGCTCCATCAACGAACTGGTCGCGACTTTGCCCGCGTTGGGCAAGCCAGGGACGGCTGCTCCACCGCACGTCCTCTCCGATTCGGCGTTGCGTTCGCAACAACTATCTGGCATTCCTGTAACGTTGCCTTTCGCAAGGCGCGACATCGAACGGGAGGGCTTTAGCGGCGATGACGATCATTGACGTCAAGACGGAAATTACCGGCAATCTCTGGAAGATCGTCGCCGAGATCGGCCAGGACCTCAATGAGGATGACCCGATCATGATCCTGGAATCGATGAAAATGGAGATCCCGATCACAGCGCCCGAGGATGGCCGCCTGGTCGAAATTCTCACCGCCGAAGGCGAGACCGTCACCGAAGGCACGGTTGTGGCCCGCATCGAGGCTTGACCATGGGCGAGATCAACAAGGTTCTCGTCGCGAACCGGGGCGAGATCGCCTGCCGTGTTTTCCGTAGCGCTCGAGCGCTCGGCCTCTCGACGGTTGCCGTGTATTCGGAGGCCGACGCAGCGAGCCTTCACGTCGCAGCGGCGGACGAGGCGGTTGCCATCGGGCCATCCTCTCCCCGCGAAAGCTATCTGAACGCCAAGAAGATTCTCGAAGCCGCGCGCCAGGTCGGCGCCGACGCGATCCATCCGGGGTACGGCTTTCTCGCGGAGAATGCCGCGTTCGCCGACCTTGTGACGGCTGAGGGGCTGCACTGGATCGGCCCGACCGCCGATATCATTCGGCGGATGGGCGACAAACAACGCGCCCGCGAGATTGCGCAGTCTGCCGGCGTTCCCGTCGTGCCGGGCAGCCGGACATTCGGTGTAGGCGACACCGACGGTCTCGAAGCCGCCGGGCGTGCTGTCGGCTATCCCCTGCTGGTCAAAGCGGTCGGCGGCGGCGGCGGCATCGGGATGCGCCGGGTGGACGAGGAATCCCAACTCGCGTCGACCGTTACCGCCACCCAGTCAATGGCGGAGAAATCCTTTGGCAACGGCGCGATCTTTCTCGAGCGCTTTGTTCCCCGTGCGCGCCACATCGAGATCCAGGTTTTCGGTTTCGGCAATGGCGAGGCCATCCATCTCTTCGAGCGCGATTGTTCCGTCCAGCGGCGGTTTCAGAAGGTCATCGAGGAAAGCCCCGCGCCCGGCCTTCCCGAGGCCGTGTCCCGGCGTATGGGCGAGGCGGCCGTGTCGCTTTGCACTCACACCCGCTATGGCGGCGCCGGAACAGTGGAATTCATCGTCGATGCGACCAGCTTCGAGTTCTTCTTCCTCGAGATGAACACGCGCATTCAGGTCGAGCATCCGGTGACGGAAATGGTGACCGGCGTCGACCTCGTCGCCATGCAGATCGACTTTGCCCGCAGTCGGATCAACGGCGCGGACCAGGAGAGCATTCAGTCTCGTGGACACGCCATCGAATGCCGGCTCTATGCCGAAAATCCGGCGAAGATGTTCATGCCGGCGCCTGGCCCTTTGACGATATTCAAGCCACCTGCGGAAACCGAACATGTGCGGGTCGACAGCGGCTACCGCGAAGGCGACGTGATGACGCCGTTTTACGATCCGCTGATCGCCAAGCTGATCGCCCATGGCGGCGACCGCCGGGAGGCCTGTGAGCGCGCCGAGCAGGCTTTGCGCAGCTGGCCGATCGAGGGGCTTCGCACCAATCGGGATTTTCTGATCGGGTGCCTTCGCAACGACGCATTCCGCGCGGGCGATGTGCATACCAGCTTTCTCGACGAGCACGCCAAGGCAATCCTGGCAGCGTAATCGGCCACGGCAAGGCCCGACGCCATAGCGCTTGCCTGGGCCCATGGTGCCGGTCGCCACGTCACCCGAGCGGCGCGGACGTATCGCGTGACCGCAATCGCTGCTCCAGATGCGCGATGGTGGCGAGGGCGCGGGCCATTGCGGGAATTTCGTCGAAAACCGGCACACCGATCTTGCGCGCCCTCTCCCGGTAATGGCGGCGGCTTTCATCGAGTTCGGGCGAACCATCCGTGCGCAGAGCCAGCGCGAAATGCGCGATTCCCGGCCACTTCGCCTGTGTCTCCTCGATCACCTTGAACAAATTGCCGACCGGATCGATCGCCCCCCGACCAACGAAGGCGGCAAGGTTCAGATGCATCGCCACGACGTCGGGTTTCGCATGGCGGTAGACGATGTCGAGAATTTCACCCGCCACCCAACCGTCCTTTTCCTGCAGGGTTCGCACCGGCGTGTCGATCGGATTGACGACGCTGGTGCCAGGCGGCAATCCCAGCGCCTCCAGCGGTACGCGCGCCGCTTCGCCGAACGGAGCGACATCGAGCCCCATGCTGGCGAAAATGTCCGTGCCAAGCACGCTGGAGCCGCCGCCATTGCCGAACAGCGCGACATTCCTCGTCGGCTTTTCCGGCCGCAGATCGAGGTGCTGCAGGGCCAGCAGGACGTCGATGAATTCGTCCACCGTGTCGACGAGCGCGACCGGCAGCTGCGCGGCAAGCGCCTCCCACGCTCTCCCGTCGCCGGCGAGGGCGCCGGTATGCGACGCGGCGGCGAGGCGTCCCTGGGCGGAGCGTCCGCCCCTCAAGATCACCACTGGCTTTGTCGGCTGGGCGGAGCGAAGCAGGTCGAAGAAGGCCCTGCCCCGCTTGATGTCTTCGATATAGACACCGATCGCCTTTGTCTGATCGTCTGCGAGATAATACGCGACGAGCTCATGCGGCTCGACGTCGGCGCTGTTGCCGATGGTCACCAGACCGCTGAAGCGCAGGCCGCGCCATTGGCCACGCTTGATGATGTCGGTCGACAAACCGCCCGACTGGGAGACGACACCGATGCGCCCCAGTTCGCGCGGCGCGTGGCTCGGAAAAGTGAGGCCGCCGCGCGGCGAATAGGTGCCCAGACAATTCGGCCCCAGGACACGCACGCCGCCGGCTTTGGCACCCGCCACGAGATCGTCCTGAAGCGCCCTGCCCTCGGCGACTTCGCCGAAGCCCGACGAAATCACCTGGGCGATACGGCAGCGCCCCTTGGCGGCCGCGAGCACATCGGGAATCCGGCCCGCGCCCACGGCGACATAGGCGTAGTCGACCGCCTCCGGCGTCTCCCCGAGGGACGGGTAAGCCTTCAGTCCCTCGATCTCTTCCGCCGAAGGATGGATCGGGTAAATGGCGCCGGAAAAGCCGAAATCCTTCAACCGGCGGATGAAGGTGTTGGCGATCGCGACGTCCTTGGAGGAGGCACCGAGGACCGCGACGGTTCTTGGCTCGAACAACGGTTTGAATTCGATCAGCGGATCGCCGGATTCCGCCTTTTCAGGGTTCGAGACGGGCCGGTTCTCCCGCTCGGTGAGAATGACACGGGCATCGGCCGCCATCAGCCCCGAGGCCGAAACGATGACGGGATTGAGATCGAGTTCGGCGACGTCGTCGCCGAGCGCCATCAAGAGGCCGCCCGGACCGCCGATTCTCACCATCGCCTGGACCAAGGCCTCCTCGTCGACCGCCGCCTCGCCGCGGATGCCGCCAAGCAGGGCAAAGCCCCTCAGTTCGCGGAGCATGGCGCGGGCATCGACCGCATCGATCGGACACAGCCGGAACGCCACGTCCTTTAGAACCTCGACGAAGATACCGCCAAGGCCGACCATCAGCATCGGTCCGAATTGTGGGTCTTGAATGCCGCCGATGACGATCTCGCGGCCCGGCGGAATCATCTCCTCGACCAGCCAGCCGTCGATCGTCGCGGCCGCAATCTCCGGCTTCAGCGCCATCCTCTCCACGGCAACGCGAACTGCGTCGGCACCGTCCAGCTCGAGCGCGACCCCCCCGGCATCCGATTTGTGGAGGATGTCCGGCGACACGACCTTGACGACGAAGGGCGCGCGCATCCCCCTCGCCCTGGCTTCGGCATCGGTGGCGTCGCGGGCCAGTGCGGAGCGGGGCGAACGCACCCCGTAACGCGCGAGTAATTCCTTGCCGGCGGCTTCGTCGAGTGATCGCCGGCCGCGCGCGCGCGCCGCGGCAATGATGTCCCGGCCAAGCGGCTCCTGTATGGTCATCGCAATCGCTCCCTCAGTAGCTGGTCGGCCAGGCACGCATCAAATGCTCGCCGACGCCGCCGGAGCGGCGCCGCGTCTGGATATCGAACATGCGGATGAGAAAATCCCGCGTCTCCTGGGGTTTGATGACGTCATGCGCCGAAAAAATGCGCGCCATGTCCCATATCTCGAGATCCTTCTGTATCTCGGCCAGCGCGGCCTCGAACCCGTCCTGCCCGGCGTGCAGATTGTGCACGATGCTGGTGGCGAAGACCGGGTCCATGAAGCTGACCTCGGCGGTGGGCCAGGCCACCATCGCGCTGTTGTGCGCCCCGCCGCCCATGGCGACATAGGCGCGGCCGTAGGCCTTGCGGCAGATCACGGTGATCTGGGGGACGGTCGTCAGGCAGGTCGCGTTCATGAAATTCATGATGTGCCCGGGCGCTCCCCGGCGTTCGGCATCGGTCCCCACGACGAATCCGGGGGTATCCAGCAATCGCACGATCTGAATGTTGAAACTGTCGCACAACACGGTGAAATCGATGATCTTGCGGCACGCCTCGGCGGACAGGGCGCCGCCGCCGACATGCGGGTTGTTGGCGATAATGCCGGTGACCTTGCCGGCGAGGCGGGCGAGCCCGACGACGGCGGACTTGCCGAAACGTGGTTTGATCTCGAGGAACGAATCCCTGTCGACGATCACCTCGATGATCTTCTTGATGTTGTAGACCTGCGTGCGCTTCTCGGGCAGCAGGTCCAAAATCCGGTCCTGCTCCGCGCCGGAGCCTTCGGAGGTCGTCGTCTCGGGCGGCAGGACGCCATTGTGGCTCGGCATGTAGGACAGGAACCGGCGTATGGCGGCCATCGCCTCCTCGTCCGTATCCACGAAGTGGTCGATGAGCCCCGTCTGATCGGCATGAAGGCGCCAGCCGCCGAGTTCCTCCAGATTCACCTTCTCGCCGATCGCCATCGAGACCAGCCGGGGGCTGGACACGGACATGATCGAGCCCTTCTTCATGACCGCGAAGTCGGAACAGCAGCACAGCCAGGCCGATGATCCGAAGGAGGTGTCGAGGGCGGCCGCGACCCACGGCGTATCGCGCATCCGGCGAAACTGGCTGGTGTCATTGCCGAGCATCGCGCCCATGCCCTTGGAGCCCATGGCGTCGGGCAGGCGCGCGCCGGTCGACTCGCCGACATGGACGAAGGGCATGCCCTTCTCGGTGCAGGTCTTGCGGATATAACCGATCTTCTTGGAATTGGTGGCGCTGGTCGAGGCCCCCTTGGTGGTGAAGTCGTTGACGACGACGCCGACGTCGCGGCCATCGATGCGACCGAAACCGGTTATCTTGCCGTCGCGCGGCGTGGCGGCGGCATCGGCCTCGAAAACCGACTGGCCGAGCAGGCCGACCTCCAGGAAGCTATCCTTGTCGACCAGTGCGTCGAGACGCTCCCCTGCGTTCAGCTGCCCCCTCTCGCGCCGCTTGGCGAGTTTCGCCTCGCCGCCCATGGCACGCGCGGCCTCGCGGCGCCGATCGAGTTCGGCCAAAGTCGTTTCATGCGCCATGCGTCTTCTCGCCTTCTCGCTGAGTTCTATTGGAAGTCGCGCCGCTCCAGGGTGAACCGTTCGACCGCGTCGCGATCCAAGCGGGGGCGATATCCGGCTGGAAGTTGAATGGCGCCGTCCTGAAAGGGCATCGGCTCGACGAACAGGCGATCCCGAGGTTTCAAGAACCCGTTGAACTCGCCGGCATTGCGGATCGTCGTCCTGGCGACGCAAGCCTCCAGCCAACCATGAATCTCGCTTCCCAGACCGTCGCCGAGCACAGGCTCCATGCCGTTCTGGCGAACGGCGTCCAAGCCTTGCTTCAGACGGTCGAGGCCGCCGAACCGCTTGAGCTTGAGCTTGCAGTAGCCGACGCCCGTGATCGTGGCCGCGCGATCGATGTCGGCCAGCGTGCAGATCGGTTCGTCCAGCATCAGTGGCACACGCGATACCGCGGCAACCGCGGCATTGGCGTCCCAATCGTCGGCGTCGCAAGGCTGCTCGAAGAGCTCGATGCCCTCAGGGTCCAGCCGGGATGCGAAACGCTCACCGTCTTCTTGGCTGTAGGCGCGATTGGCGTCGAGCCGCAGCGTCGCCCGTCCCCGCGTCGCTTCTTGAATGACCGCGACGCGCTGGAGATCGGCATCGACATCCTTGCCGACCTTGACCTTGAAGGTTCCAAATCCCTGCGCCAGCCAGGCTTCGATTTCCTCGACGATCGCCGCAGGCTCAAGCGCGTTGAGAGGCGTGAGCAGCGGCAGAATCGTCTCGTCCGGCAAATCGAGCAGGGGATTGGCCTCAAGCACCTCGATCGCCGTCGCAAAGGCCGTCGCCGCAACCTTGCTGGTGGCGAACCGGTCGAGCACCGAAGCCTTGGCCGCCGCCGTTTCGACTCCGATCGCCGCCTGCAGGCTTTCGCACAGAAAAGCCCAACCGCCGTCCCGCGTTTCGGCGCTGGAACCCGGGGATATGTGGCCATCGGCGAAACCGGAGCGACCATCGTCATCCTCGACCTCCACCAGGAACGGCTCGAAGGATTCAAACGTGCGATAGGAGAGCCGATAGGGACGGATCAGCGGCAGACCGAGCCGTCGCAGCGTCGCCCGTTGAATTTTCGCCATGGCGCACCTCCCCCGCATCCACCGGACATGGTCACCTGGGCCTTCTCCCGTAGGGCCTCAGAAGCGATGCAAACCGTGGGCGTTTACGTAGTTGCTATGACTACTACCTCAATGCGACGATTGCAATGCGCTGCCGCCGCCGGTGCTCCAAGGCAACCGGGAATCGCGATCGGGACGGTGTTGCGGCGATCCGGTCCATATGGCCGTGGCCGATGGATGCGGCCGGGCTTCAATATGGCACGCTGATCTCGTGCGGATGAGCCGACACGGATTGCGAAAAGGGATCAGGGGTCAGGGTTAGCTCAGACCGGTCCGTTGCTTGAACGAGGCGATTTGCTCTGGCGTAAAGCAGGCGAGCCGGAGATCGCGAAGATGCTGGCCAAATTCCGCATCGATCTGATCGCCGAACCGTACGAAAATTTCCGCCATGTAGAAGTCATGCCGGACGAGCGATTCTGCCATATTGACCACCGGCTTATTCCGCGTATGCGCGGCGATCACCTCGCCGACGACGGCGGCGGTCACCATTTCCTCGTGGTCGGCCGCGATCGTGAACAGATTGTCCGTCGTCCCCATGCGCACGCCATTGGCCTCGTGCAGGTAGACACGGCATTTATCATTGAAACGGAACTCCTCCGCGTCGGTGCCGAACAGGACGATCAGCATCTCCACGCCGCGTTCCGCCGCCTTTCGGAGTGCGTCCTTGTGGCGCCGCAGGATGTCCGACGCGGCCTTGATCAGGAGCGCATGCTGGCTGCCATTGATCAGCGCGTCGATCTTGTCATGTGCGGCTTCCTCGCCCCATAACATCCAGACATATTGGTCGTTGGTCGCGGGCGCCAAATCAGACAGCTTGGCGCCCAGATCCTTGCACAAGGCGCTGGTCTGGCGGGACACCGAATTCAGGAACGTCTGCGGATTCGCCGCCACATAGCGAACCGGATTCTCGCTGACCGGCAGAACCGCCGCTCGCTGGCTCAACGCTTCCAGCGCGCTGTAGGCGTTCGGCCGCGGCACGCCGGTGCTCTTGGAAATCTCATAGGCGGTGGACGGACTCTGGCGCAGCAGCTGGACATAGATACGCGCTTCGTACTCGGTAAATCCGAGACGTTTCAAATCCGCCAGGAACTCGCTAGCCGCAGAGTCCGAGGGAGCGATCTTTCCAACCAACGAAACCTCACCATCCTGTTTTCGGGCTCTTACACGCCGCCCGTATTCCGTCTCGACGTGGACGCGATAGACACCACTCGGGCGACGAAACACAACCGTCTTGCGCCACCGATCGCGCTTGGCGCCAGCCCCCCACTCAGTTCATCGACCGCAGTGACAGACCGGGTGCCTCGAACGCCTGACCGCCGACAGCCTCACGGTTGCAGCAACGGCCGGAGCTCACGCACATCCGCCACGGTTTCGATCTCCCCGATACTCTCGACGAATGCGTGCGCCTTCTGTTCGTCGAAAACATCCTTGGCAAGGTCGAACGCCTTGGCCTCGATTTCGGTGGTGTCCATCGGGTTGTCAGCTGTCCCACGGACCGCGTGGGTGCGCCGGCGAAGGCGACCCCCGTCACGTGTCGCCACTTCGACGATGGCCTGCCGACGCGGAACGGCAGCGCCAAGTTCGGCATCGGCGACGAGGTGAATACGCTCGCGCATCGCGCGCACCGACGCATCCTCCATCAGCGCGTAGTCGTGGGCGCTTTTGAAATCGAGACCGCCGCGAACCAGCAGCACGGCAACGAGATGTTGGAGGTTGACGTCCGGCATCGTGCGTCCATCGACGATATGCGCCTCGCTGTCCGGCAGACGCACGAGGATCGTTTCGACCTGCCCGGCGGTGAGATCCTCTTGCGCCATGAGATACTCGATCGCGTCGAGGGCGGCCTGGATCGGCGAGCCGACCGACCATTTCTTGATGTTGGCGCGCATGATCTCGTAATTGCGACCAAGCTCTCGGCTCATCACCGCGATGTCGGGATCCGGCGCAAGAGTGGCGAAGACATTGCGGTCGCCGGAAAAGACGTCGGCGACACCGGTGAACCCAGCGGTCATCATTGTCGCAGAGGCGACCGCGTTGCGGGCCGGCATGCCCGCGAAATCGAAGGCCTTCTCCACATGTTCCTCGTCGCGCACCCAGGTGGCGAGACCGGAAGCCTGCTGGGCCGTGAAGGAAAATCCCTGCCGCACGGCATCCGCATCGAGCCCCGCGAGCGCGAAGGCAGCAGCGGATGCGCCGAAAAGCCCGGCAAAGGCATGGCTGCTGAAACCGCGCGCGTAGAAGTCGCGCGGGTCGAGGGCCAGCGTGAACCGCGCGCCGATGTCATAGCCGAGCACGACCGCCCGCAGCAGATCGGCGCCGCTCCGCCCATGCCGCTCGGCCATCGCCAGCGCTGCCGGTACGATCGCGCAGCCTGGATGACTGAAGGACGGCTCATGGGAATCGTCCGTCTCGTCGGCGTGTGCGAGCATGCCGTTCGCCAGCGCCGCATTGACCGCCGAGGTCATGATGTCGCTGCCGATGACGCATGCCTCGGGCGTCCCGCCCTGTTCCCGCACATAGGCTGTCGCCATCGCCCCCGGCCGTAATCGGGAGCCCGAGATCATCGCCGCCAGGGTATCCAGCAGATGGTGCTTGCCCTTTGCCGCAACGTCGCGGGGAATTTCGGTCTGCAGCGTCGCCGCGACATGGGCGCTCACCGTCCGCATCACCGCGCTTATTTCGTTCGAACCCGCACCCATAACCCCGCTCCCCTCACTGTACGGCCCGCGACACTGCCCCTGCCTGCGGCCGCTCTCCCTTCGCCCTGCCTCCAGGACAGCCCAACCCCGAGCGGATTCTCGTTCAATTCATGTGCCAGCCGCCGTTGACCCCAAGCGTCTGCCCGGTGATGTAGCGGGCATTGGGGCCACACATGAAGCGCACGGCCGCGGCGATTTCCTCCGGCTTCCCCGGACGTTTCAGCGGGACCGGCCGGTCCCGGAAATGCGGCGGAACATGATCTCGTTTGGTGTCGATATAGCCCGGTGAAATGCAATTGACGGTGATGTCGCTGTCGGCAAGTTCGGCGGCAAGGGCCCGTGTCAGGCCTGCGATGCCGGCCTTGGCGGCGACCACATGCGCCCTGCCGCCAACGGCCGCCTGGCCCGCGACCCCGCCGATGTTGACGATCGCGCCACGCCCGTTGGCCGAAAGATGCGGGGCACAAGCCTGGCTGCAAAGGAAGGCGCCGTCGAGAATGCTGCTGTGAACCTTGCGCCAATCCTCGAACGCGATGTTCTCCAAAGGCGCGTCGCCGCGCGAGGCGGCATTGTTGACGAGAATATCGATCCGTCCGAATTTCGCGAGCGCCGCATCGACCAGACCGCGAACCTGCTCCGGGTCCCCTACGTCCGCCGCGTGCGTCATGGCCTGTCCACCGCTGTCGACGATTTCCCGCTCGACGGAGCGGGCGGCATCGAGATCGGTCCTCGTGTGGATGACCACGGCTGCACCGGCGTCCGCCAATTCCAGCGCGATACAGCGTCCGATGTTCCGGGCACTTCCCGTCACGATGACGACACAGCCTTCTAGTTCGCCTACCCCCTGATAACCCATCGAAATTCTCCTTTGAAACGACACGCACAGCACTGGCTGGTTGGTGGAGACGGAGGCGGATCAGCTTGATCCGGCCAAACCAGCCGCTTCCGGCCGGCCGGGTCCACCGCCTACTCCTCCAGGTTCGATTTGAATGGAAACGCGCGACGCATCGGTCCTTGCAGGCTGCGGCGCAGGCCGGCGGCCAGCAACGGGCCGCCAAGGCTCAGAAGCGTGAGCGCGTAGAAAAACAGACAGATCGGGCTATCGAAAAACCGTAGCCAATTGCTGTCGAAGATGATCATCGACTGCGACCAGGATTTTTCCAGCAAACCGCCGAGCACCAGACCCATCACGAATGGCGCCGGACCGAATCCCTTGCGCAAGGCGAAAAAGCCGATGACGCCTGAGATGAGCATCACCCATACGTCCACCGGCGCCTGGCGAAACGAATACGAGCCGATCAGGGCGAATACGAACACCGCGGGCCAAAGGAACGTACGGGGGACCAGCGTGATCAGGGAAAACAGCTTTACACCACCCAGCCCTACGATCAGGAACAGGATGTTGGCGAGGAACATGGCGGTGAAGATCGCATAGATAAACTCGGGCGTTTCGGTCATGAGAAAGGGTCCCGGCCTCAGACCGTGCATCATCAGTGCCGCGAGAATGATCGCCGTCGTCCCGCTACCGGGGATGCCGAGCGCGAGCGTCGGGACCATGGCGCCGCCGGTGCCGGCGTTGTTCGCCGCTTCCGGCCCGGCGATACCCTCGATGGCGCCCTTGCCGAACTCTTCCTTGTTCTTGGACCAGCGCTTGGCTTCGTTGTAGCCCATGATTGCGGCGACCGTCGTGCCTTCGGCCGGCAGAACACCGATCACGGTGCCGATTATGGACGAGCGCAGGATCGTCATCCGGCAACGACGGAAATCCTCGCGGCTCGGCAATTTCAGAGCCAGGGACTTGATGCGCTTCATCACTTTGTCACTGGCTTGCGACTGGTTCAAAAGCTCGCTGATCGCGAAGATGCCGATGAGCACCGGTACGAAGTTGATTCCCTCATAGAGAACGGGAAAACCGAAGGTGAAACGCTCGATCCCGCTAACCAGCGCGATGCCGACCGTGCTCGTCAGAACGCCCAGCCCTCCCGCGATCAGGTTTCGCAACGACGACTTGCCGCTGATCGCAGCCAGCATCGACAATCCGAACAGCGTGAGGGCGAAATATTCCTGAGGCCGGAAGCTGAGCGCGATACGGGCAAGTAGCGGCGTGAACAGGATGAAGATCACCAAGCTGAACAGACCCCCGAGGACGCTTGCGACCGCCGCCATGCCGAGGGCCCGTCCCGCCTCGCCGCGTTGCGCCATCGGGTAGCCGTCGAAGGACGTGGCGACCGCGGGCGGGGCGCCGGGCGTATTGATGAGGATCGCGGTAATGGAGCCGCCGAACGTCCCGGCGACGTAGAGCGCCGCCATCATGGAAATCGCCAGGATCGGATCCATGCCGATGGTGAAGGGGAGAAGCAGCGCCACAGCCATGCTGGAGCTCAAGCCCGGCAAAGCCCCGACAAGAACGCCCAGCACGACCGAGACGAAAATCAGCAGGAGGCTCATGGGCGTGAGGATGAGGGACATGCCCGTCAGGATCGCATCGACATCCATGATCGTCTCCTAACGGAACAGCGCGCCGGTGAGGCCGAAAGCGAGGTTCACCTTGAGGCCTAACGCGAACAGAACCGCGACGGCGATCGGCAGCCCGATCGCGAATGCCGCAATCAGACCGTAGCGTCTTTCTCCCCACAACAGCGGAAGCAGGGCGGTTGCCGCGACCATCACCGGAAAGATCCCCAATACGGGCATGAAATAGACCGCCAGGGTCATGAGTGCAGCGGTGAGAAAGACCACGGGCCTTGGCCTGTCTTCGCCGCCAATATCCAACTCGGCGCCGGACCGTCGCTTGATCACCCGCTCGAACGGGAGCGCGAGGGCCATGACAACGATCGAGCCGATCAACAGGCGTGGAAAAACCGTGGGCGGGGCGTTTTGCGCAAGCGATGCCGGAACGGCGGGCCAGCGCGTCGTGTCCCAGTAGAGAAAAGCGCATATCACGATGAGCACGGCGGACACGACGAGGTCCGAGCGATCCAAGCCAGAGGGCGGTGACTGTTCCGCGCGCTCCGCGAGCGCTGGTTGGTTGTCCTGGGTCAACGAAAGCCCCACTGGATCACATGCGATCGAAAACGGGCGAACCGGTTTCGTCGACCTGATCGTTCGACGGAGGGAGAACGGGATGGGGACGGAGGACGAATGCCCGTATCCTTCATCCCGCTCTGGCCGGACTTGAAGCTTACTTTTTCTCCAGCCCCAGCTTCTCGATGGCTTCTGCTGCTTCGGCGTAGGCCTTTTTAAGTTGCGCGTCCCAAGCCTCGCTCCCAGCGACGCTGGTGGCCGGGTCGAGACCCGAGTTCTTGAGATAGGTGGTGAACTGTTCGCCGCCCATCGCCTCCAGAAGCGCTGCCTCCAGGACCGCCACCTTTTCCGGCGGCGTGTCCGCCCGCACAACGTAGCCCCGTGTCGTGTTCACCGACACGTCGTGGCCTTTGGACGCCGCCGTCGGGACATCCGGCAGATCCGCGATCGGCTCGTCCGAAAGGGCCACGATGGCCCGTAGATCGCCATCCGAGATCGGCCCGAGTGCCTCGCTGACATTGGCAAGGGTCGCGTCGATCGCTCCCGAGCGGAGGGCCGTGATCATTTCGCCGCCGCTGCCGAAGGGCACGACGCGATACTCGACACCGGCCTGGTCGGCCCATCGGCTGATGCCGATATGCTCGGTTCCGCCGACCTGCGCCACGCCCCAATTGAGCGCCTTCTCCTTGGAGGTCGCGATCAGACCGTCATAGTCCTGGATATCGCTGTCGCCGCGAACGACGATCACCGAGGGATCCTGCATGGCACGCGCCACACCTTTCACGTCGTCGATGCCGATCGGGGACATGCCGCGCGCCATCGTGTAAAGATGGGTCTCGGTCGTGGCCATGAGCGTGTGCCCATCCGCCGGGCGGGACGCCAGATATTCGTGCGCCACCCTGGCCGCGCCGCCCTGTTTGTAGACGACGACCAAGTCCTGACCCAGGATCTTCGATGCCGCGTCGATCCACATGCGGATGGTCTGGTCCGTACCCCCGCCCGGAGACGCATGCGAGATGATCTCGATCTGCTCCGAGGGGAACGCGTCCTGCGCCACGACAGCCGATGGAATGGCGACCATCATGCCGGCGACCAGAGCGCCGGCCATGCGGCGGGACAATATCCGATAGTTTTGGGATGCCCTTTGCAGTTTCATGGTGTTTTCCTCCTCCCAGGATGCTGCTTGGCGATTGTTCGCCTTATTTTTTTGACCGGCGCCCGGCAGGAAACGTCCTGTCAACGCAGCGGCTGACGAGTACCGTAACATGAGTTGCAGCTTTGGCAACCACTCTCTGCGACACTCTGGATTACCTGACTTGACGGGTCGTAACCAATGCGGTGGGAGTCTCGTCTCCTACCAGTCGGTCGGATAATATCGAACCGCCCTCCGCGCACCAGCCGATTCAATCGGCGCCGACGGGCAAGAAGACGCGCAGGGATCGGAGCAGCATCATGGATTCACGCGAGACGGCGTTCGACCCCGCCGCAAACGGCTGGGAACAGGTCGAGGACACAGGCTTCATTGGATGCGTCGGGCCGGTTTGGCAGCGACGGGACGGCGACGTTCTGTCCCTTGGATTCATCGCCGAGCCGAAGCATCACAATCGGCGCGGCGTCGTGCAGGGCGGCATGCTGGCCACCCTCCTCGACCGCGCGATCGGCATGGCCGTGTTCGAGGCTAGCGGTGGTCGCCCCCAAGCCACGGTCCAACTGGACATGCATTTTCTCGACGCCGTTCAGATCGGTGAGTTCGTCGAAGCACGCTGCCAGATCGACAGGCGCACGCGCTCGGTGACATTCGCGAGCGGGACGGCGTTCGTCGGAAAGCGGCCTGTCGCCTCCGCCAAAGGGATCTGGAAGATGCTCGGCATCGACTGACGCCCCCTCCAGCCCCCTCATTTCTGCATGGCTGTCATCCGCTTCCACATCTTCTGCTGCACTGCAAACAGCGTATATCCAGCAAGGATAAGTCGTCGGAGTTGAAGTCATGAGCCACGCAAGAAAATTCGCCAATACCCTCGGAACGATGTTCGATGAATTTCGGGCTGCCCGTTCTGTCGCCGCCGCCATGGAAGCTGGCCGCCGGCCCCCGGAACGTGCGCTTCGCACGCTCGGTCTGGACGACAGCATCTTCAACGGGATGTACCGCTGACGTCTCGCCAGAGCCGGGGTCTCTAGCTTACGGCACCGGCTGATAGTCATGCCGGGAGAAATCTCGTTGTTTCAGCGGCATGCGAGTGTCTTCAGACGCGGTAGCGATCAAGCTTCCGCGTCTTTCGTGTTTCCGAAGACAAATCAGTATACGCCGGTCCGGACAGACGCCATCCGCAAGGCGCCTTTTGGCGATCAGCGCGGACACGTCGTGATCGTCCGGATACCCAAAAGCTCCTGCCGTGACCCGCGTCAGCAGACGCTTTCGCATTTATCCGGTGCCAGAGCATCCGGGTGATCATCTCAGATCAGCGCCAGGGTCCAGTTGACGATCTCGCCTGAGATCTTGTCGAAGGCACGGTCGAGAGCAGCCACATAATCGGCGTTCGTGGCGCCCGCCACCGGCACTTCCGTTCCGAAAACCCGGGTGCGGACGACACTGCCGTTCCGGTCGTTCAGCGCCTTCACCGAAATCTCGATCGTCGCCCGGGCCGCGTTCGCGGCGTTGATCTCGAATTTCCGCACTTCCATGACCAGCTGATAGTCGATCGCGAGCCCCTGCCCCGGCACGCCCACGGCGCCGACACGTCCGCTGTTCTCGAATGCCTGCAATAGGCGGAGCTGCACCATGCGCGGCAGCCGGTCGCTCCACTGGCTGTTGGCCAGATACTCGACCGAATAGGGCGTCGGCTTGACGACGATCTTCTCGCTGTCCAGCGTCTTGATCGCAGTCGGCTCCGGAATCAGTATCTGTGCCCGCGTCCTGCCGGCGACATTGGGCACGAGCGGTGGGGCGGAGATCTCGAACGTGTCGGGGGGGACGGAGGTCACGCAGGCCGACAGCCCAAGCGTCAGAAGCGCGATCAGTACCGGTTTGCACATTGCCCGCATTTCCTGTTCCCCGTCCCGCTCGCCGCACGCGCGGTTGCTCGCATCCACAACCGAAGCTGTCAACGAGGCCGTCGTTTCGCGCGTCATTCTACCGGCGCTTGCGGCCGTCAAACTGCTTCACTTCGTCGCCGCCATAGATCAGCCGGCTCGGATTGTTCGAGAAATCGTTCACGGCTCCTTCGATCCGGTTGACCGATCGGGTCACGTCGCGCACCAGCGTCTGGAATTCGCGCAGACCCTGACCCGAGAACCGCTGCAGATTCGCCGAGATCGGCTCTACCTGCGACCGGATCGATACCGCCGTTTCGCGAATGGCGCGTAGAGTCGTGGCGATGTCGCTGCCGAGGCTGGTGCCGTCATTGGCGCCCTTGAACGTATCGTCGACCGAACTGATCAGACTGTCGACCCGCTCAGAGGCGGTTCGCAGGCGCTGGGACGTCAGTTCGACATTGGTGATGATGCCATTGATGTCATCCTTACGCTCGCCGACCGAGTTCGCGACGCCTGCAATCGAGTCGGCCGCGCGCGCGACGTTGTCGGTCGCCGCCGAGACGTTCTCCACGGCGCGGTTGACCTTGCCGGGATCAATGCTGGCGATCAGCGTGTCGACCTGGGTTCGGGTCTCGGTAAATCCGGTCAGGGCCGTGTCCAGCGTCCGCACGGTCTTGCCGACGCCGTCGATGATCGACTGGATCTCCTCGGTCTTGCCGCTCAATGCCGAGGTGATGTTGCGCACGTCGCCGATCGCCTGGTTGACCGTCGCCGAGTCGACCGACGCGATCAGCTCGTTGGCCGAGGTCGCCGCCTCGTTGAACCGCGTGCTCGCCTGACTGACGTCGTCGGAGATCGAGCCAAGGCTGCTGATGAAGCGATCGATGTCCGCGCTGCGATCCGCGATCGTCGTGGTGATGCGCTCGACGTTGCGAGCCGCGTTGGACGCCCCGGTGATCGCCGTGTTGATCGCTTCCTTCCGAGCACCGATCGTTTCGGCCAGGGACGAGACATTGTTCGCCGCCGAGGTGATACCGTCGAGGGTCGTCGCGATCTGCTTGGGATCGACCGCCGCGATGACCGTGTTGGCCGACTCCAGTGTGGTATCCAGCCGTTCGGCCACCTGCGCCGCCGTATCCGAGATCGGGCCGAGATTTGTCAGGAAGCGGTCGATTCCGTCCGTGTTGCGGCCGATCGCCTCGCCTACCGCACCGACACTGTCGGCGGCGGTCCGGACGGAATCGACGACGCTGCCGATGTTCTCCGATTGCGCGCGCAGATTGTCCGACATCGCCGCGACATTGTCGATCACCGTGCTGACCGCCGTCGGGTCGACGGCCTCCAGGATGCCACGCACCTGCGAGATCGCGTCCGGTAACCCTTCGGCGACCGTATTGGCGGTCTTCGAGAGATCGCTGAGGCTTTGCAGGAAATTGTCGATGTCGTCGGAATTGTCTGCCAGGCTGGCGGTGAAGACCTCGACATGCTTGGCGGTCTTGGCGATGTCGTCCGCGGTCGATTCCACTGCGGGGCCGACGTCGCCGACAAGGCCCTCGAACTGGCCGAGAATGTTGTTGGCCCGCTCGGCGATATCACGTGCCGTCGCCAGGATATCGGTCACGTCGGACGGGTTGGCCTTGATGATGGGCACGGTGCCCTGTTGGATCGCCTGCTGGATGAGGCCCGGCTCCTCGGCCACGCCGCCCTTGAGCTCGATGAAGGCGAAGCCGGTCAGGCCCTGGAAGCCGATGTTGGCTTCCGTCGATTCCTTGACCGGCAGACTTGGGTCGACTTCGGTCGTCGCGATCACGACGCGCGGATTGTTCGGGTCAATGCGCAGCGCCTTGACGCTGCCGACCGGCAGTCCGTTGAACAATACCTGACTGCCCTGCTGAAGCCCGGTGACCGATCCTTCGATCCGAACCAGCAGCGGCACGCGGGAATCTCCCGACGAGGAGAACACTGACCAGTAGACGAAGCCGAAGGACAGCGCGAGAACGACCAGCGTGAAGATACCGACGCGAACGTAGTTGGCTTTGGTTTCCATTACCTGGCTCCCTCGACGAGACTGGCGGCATGCTCCGGCGCAGCAATAGTGCGCGCCCGTTTGCCGTGGAAATACGAGTTCACCCACGGATGGTCGAAATCGAGCATTCTCGATAACGGCCCTTCGACGAGCACCTTGCGATCGCCGAGCACGGCGATACGGTCGCAAGCTTGAAAGAGGCTGTCGAGGTCGTGGGTGACCATGTAGACGCTGAGGCCGAGCGTGTCGCGCAGGGTCATGATCAGCTGATCGAAATCGGCGGCACCGATCGGGTCGAGGCCGGAGGTCGGCTCATCCAGGAAGACGATGTCCGGATCGAGCGCCAGCGCGCGGGCAAGCGCGGCGCGCTTGATCATTCCGCCCGACAGCTCGGAAGGAAATTTGTCTGCGGCATCCGGGGCGAGCCCGACGAGATCGATCTTCAGACGCGCGAGTTCGTGCATCAAGGCCGGCGACAGGTCGAGATATTCGCGCATCGGCACTTCGATGTTTTCCAGAACCGTCAGCGAGGAAAACAACGCGCCATGCTGGAACAGGACGCCCCAGCGCCGCTCCACCGCGAGCCGTTCCGCGTCGCTGGCCGTCTCGTAGTCGATCCCAAATATCTCGATGGTGCCGCCCTGCTTCTGGTTGAGGCCGAGAATTGTGCGCAGCAACACCGACTTTCCTGATCCCGACGGTCCAACGAAACCGAGGATCTCGCCGCGGTGAACATCGAGCGACAGATTTTCCAGAATCGTCTTCTCGCCGAAACGAACCGTCACGTCGCGGGCGCGGATGATAATCTCGTCGTCTGCCGCCGCGCGGCCATTGGTCAGGGACATGTCAGAGGCCGATGGACGCATAGAAGATCGCAAAAATGCCATCCAGGAGAATGACGAGGAAAATGGATTTGACGACCGCGGCGGTCACATGGAGGCCGAGGCTTTCGGCGCTGCCGCCAACCTTCAGGCCCTCGGCCGATGCGACGAGGCCGATGATGATCGCCATGAAGGGCGCTTTGATCAGCCCGGCGAAAATGGTGAAGAGGTCGATGGATTGCTGCAGACCCTGCAGGAAGTTGGCGAAGCTGATCCCCGAATAGAGCCGCAGCGTCAGCATCGCCCCTAGCAAGGCGGCGAGATTGGAGACAAACGTGAGTAGCGGCAGCGCGATCGTCAGCGCCACCAGGCGCGGGAAAATCAGGACGCTGATCGGGTTGAGGCCGATGACGTGCAGCGCGTCGACCTCCTCGCGCATCTTCATCGAGCCGATCTCGGCGGTGATTGCGCTGCCCGATCGGCCGGCAATCATGATCGCGGTAAGCAGCACGCCGATCTCGCGCAGCACCAGGATGCCCGCCAGATTCACGGCGTAGACCTCGCCGCCGAAGCGGCGAAGCTGGAAGGCGCCCTGCTGGGCGATGATGCCGCCGATAAGAAAGCTCATCAAGACGATGATCGGCACCGCCTTTACGCCCATCTGGTCTAACTGGTTGAAGATCGCCGCCGGGCGGAACTGGGTCTTGCCGGTCAGGCGGCGGCTGGCACCGAAGATCGACCCGCCGATGATATTGAGAGCGAAGACAATCTCGTCCTTCATGGCGATGACGCCGCCGCCGGTTCCGGCGAGTACCTTCACCAGGCGATTGGCGCGCTGTTTCGTGGGTTGCGGGCGCTCGCGATCCATTGCTTGGCGCACAGCGACAAAAAGCGCTTCGTCCCGCGCTTCGACCCCCTCGATCCGCACGTCACGATCGCTCGCGGCAATGTCGCGGGTCATTTTCTCCAAGACAAAGGCGCCGGCCGTATCGATCCGCTCGACCCCCGCGCAATCCACAACGACCGTGCGGCCAAGTTCAGCGCCGGCCGTCTCAGCGACCGTCCCTTCGAGGGAACCGACGGTTCGGGCCAGCCAGTCGCCCGACGCACGAAGCACCAGCGCACCATCCCGTTTCTCGCCTTCGAGAGCAGGTTGTACCGTGCGCCGCCGGCCGGACGCGCCGGTCGACTGTGCCGTGGAACCTTCAAGCATTGGTGTCCGTCGTGACCTTCCTCGGAGGCGACCCTAACCGGGTGCAAGGAACCTATCCGCCGCTCCGCCGCCGTCCAATTTGGGCGCGGCGTTCGCGCGATTCCCTACAGTGTCTTAACATTAAGCGTCTATTCACAACTTGTCATGAAATGTCCGCCCGGCCGGCGGTTGCGAGGGAATTTGCCGATGCCGCGTCGTCTTTCGGTCACAGTCGAACACTTCCCCCTGGCACAGGAATTCCGCATTGCTCGCGGATCCAAGAGCGAGGCGGTCGTCGTTACCTGCGAGATCGCCGACGAATACGGCCGTGGCCGCGGCGAATGCGTGCCGTATCAGCGCTACGGCGAGAGCATCGACAGCGTGCGCGAGCAGATCGAAACCGCGCGCGCGACCATCGAGGCGGGCGGGTCGCGCGACCGCCTCGCCGCGCTGCTGCCGGCCGGCGCGGCCCGCAACGCGCTCGACTGCGCGCTTTGGGATCTCGAAGCGAAATCCAACGGCCGCACCGTAGCGAGCCTCGTCTGCGGCCAAACGCCGCGACCGATCGAAACCGCCTATACGATCGGGCTGGGAGACGCCGGCGATATGGCTGCGGCGGCGCGGGCGGCGAATCGCCCGTTGCTCAAGATCAAGGTTGGCACGGACTCCGACGCCGTGCGGATCCGAGCCGTCCATGCCGCGGCTCGAGACGCACGGCTGATCCTCGACGCGAACGAAGGCTGGAGCGAAGCGAACATTCGCGAGCACATGCTGGTCGCCGCCGCCGCCGGAGCCGTGCTGATCGAACAACCGCTTCCCGCCGGCAAGGACCACATCCTGGCCGACATGCCGCATCCGGTGCCGATCTGCGCCGACGAGTCGGTCCATACCGCGGATGATCTTCAATCGCTGCGGGGACGCTATGACTACGTCAACGTCAAGCTCGACAAGACCGGGGGGCTGACCGAGGCAATCCGGCTGGTCGAACAGGCCCACAGCCTCGGCTTCGGCGTCATGGTCGGCTGCATGGTCGGGACGTCCTTGGCGATGGCCCCGGCTGTTCTGCTGGCACAGGCCGCCGAATTCGTGGACCTCGACGGTCCGTTGCTGCTTGCCAAAGACCGACCGGGCGGCCTCACCTATTCGCAATCGAGCGTCTCGCCGCCGCGCACGGCGCTGTGGGGATAAGGTGGCGCCGGAATGCGGACATCCTCCCCGACTCAGACAGCCAGACGAAACGCCTGCTCCACCGAGGACTCGATCGCACCCGCCACCGCCTTCAGAAAAATGTCCGCGCAGGCGTCCCAGCTATAGGCCCGCGAGCGATCCAGCGCGTCCTGAGGATCAAGCGACAGAGCGGCGAGACAGGCTTCCCGCAAATCATCCGACATATGCCCAGCCTTTGACGATCCGATCACGTCGAGCGGTCCCGGCTCCGGAAACGCGGCGAGCGGAACCCCGCAGGCCAGCGCCTCGATAAGGACGATCCCGAAGGTGTCGGTCATCGAGGGGAACACGAAGACGTCGGCGGCGGCATAATAGCGCGCCAAGGCATCTCCCGACTGCGTCCCGGCGAAATGCACGTCCGGGTAACGCCGCGTCAATTCGCTCAACATCGGCCCATCGCCGACCACGA